>JABNAD010000007.1_pt1 | contig 277391 bp, 274 predicted proteins | sample 7240381 | NCBI WGS metagenome assembly JABNAD01 (sample SAMN11332834, study PRJNA596920) | anaerobic digester metagenome | biome: digested sludge; isolation source: digested sewage sludge-derived enrichment culture grown on H2/CO2 | place: Germany: Goettingen | reverse complement strand
GCTTGGGACGCATCATGAAAAATATTATTTCACATAACAAACTGCGGAATGTGGGCGGAACATTTGTCATTCCATTTGCAGACAAAATTTCGCACGTAACGGCAGTTGAGCCTGCTGATGGGATGAAAGAGAGAATTCGCGAAAATGCAAAAGAGGCAGGACTTTCAAATTTTGATATCCTCTCTTCAATCTGGCAGGAAGTGGATGTTGACGGACTGTCCAAATCATTTGATCTGACGATTTCTTCCACGGTTATCTGGATGTTCCGAGACATTGTGGAACAGATAAGACGAATGGAAAAAGTCTCATCCGGATACTGCTGTCTTTGTGCCGGAATTGATTCGAAAGCTCATACCGGGGATGAACTATGGAATGCATTATTAGGAGATAAACCACGACCTACATTTCCAGAGTATCCGCTGACTTATGATATTCTCTATGAAGAAGGCATCCACCCGGAGGTCAGGATAATTGAGCATGAAAGCAGGAGATCTCCGGAGAATATCATGAAAATGCACCAGGTTTTTTTCAATCTTTTCACTGACATGAATCCGGATAAAGAGGAGATAATCAGAGATCATGTGATGAACCATCTTGAAAATGGTCAGTATGTAATGCGATTTAAGACGGCTGTAATCTGGTGGAAAGCCAGGGATATGTAAAGTGATATCATGGAAAATATATCACAGGACCAAGTTATCCGGAATTACAAACAGGAGATAGAAAATTACTGGACAAAAGATTGTTCATTTTATGATAATTATCCGGAGCATGGCCTTACAAAAAAAGAAGAGGAGTTGTGGGAGGAGTTTCTCCATGCAGAAATTGGGAACAAGCCACTTAAAATTCTGGATGTAGGGACCGGAACCGGTTCTATCTCACTAATTCTTTCTAAATTAGGTCATGATGTAACAGGTATTGATCTTTCTCCGGGAATGCTTTCAGTTTGTGAAAGAAAAGCAGGGGAGAGGGGTCTTACCCTGGATCTTCATGTGGGAGATGCTGAAGCATTACCATTTCCGGACAATAATTTTGATATGATAACCAGCAGATGGGTACTCTGGACTCTTCTGCAACCTGAAATTGCTATCAACGAGTGGAAACGGGTGATTAAACCCGGAGGAAAAATCCTTGCTTTTGATGTTAAAACTCATGATTTTGGCAACATCACCATGATGAATAAATTCAGACAATTTATTTCCAAAAAGTTAATATCCATTCAGGACGGGCGAAAGCCTGATAGTTACTCATATAAACAGGAGATTACTGATTCTCTGCCCCTTTCTTACCGGACTCCCGATTGTTTTGATAAACAGGTATTATTATTCAAGAATGCTGATCTCCGGGAAATTTTAGTAAAGATGGTCAAACCATTGACCGTAATGCAGCATGAAAAACTCGATAAACCTTGGAGATATAAGATCGGAAGGAGAAAATATGGCGACTGGCATTGTATTTCCGGGAAGAAAACAGAGTGAGATAGAAAAATTTGAGATCTGAAAATCTAATAAATTTTTAAAAAATTTCCGGCCCCGACAATCTGTTTCATCTCTTTTAATTTATATCCAATCGTTATTCTCATATTTTTCAATCTGAAATTCATTGCCATCGAATTTCATATAATTACCTGGAAACATGAAAGCCTGATTAAGGCACAATAAGCAACCCATTAATTAATATAATTAAACCAAAAAATCAGAGGACATCTCTTTTAAAATAATCGACTTATATGCCCTTATTTCAATAAAATCAGGCTTTTTTGATCAGTAAAAATATGACGAAAATTTTAAAAAGATAATCGGGTTATTTTAACGAAATATCCATAAATCTTGAATTTATAACGAGGTAATATTCTTCCGGTGATATGAGGCATATAAAGTATCGAATAAAAAAAGATAGGCCAATAGTGGCCTTCCAGAGAAGCGACAACTAATATCCAATTTTGAGGAGAGGCTCATTTTTGGAACCTCTTTTTCTTCTATGTTTCTCGATTCTTTTAACAAATTATCAGTTATTATGGATATATAATTTCAACTAAACCTTGCAATAATTTGACAATACCATTAATAAGTGAAGAATTCGCTTTCAAAACCATTGGAGAAATCATCATTATTATACTCATCAAGCGGACATTCAATATCCCCGAGTGCTTACCTATTTAGAGTAAATAATATCAAATAAAAAGCCTCTTCGGTGTATTGCATGGGTAACATGAAGAAAATAATCCCATCAATCGACTCTCCACGAAGTGGGGATCTCACCCATCCCCACGACCCTATCCTTAAAGATGGTAGGGGTCGGGATGGTGGACGGAATCCCTCTCCTAATTGTATACTATTCCATTCCAATTATTCATTATTATAGACATTGAAATATAAATAATAAGTAATAAATGTTATTTTCGAATCGTCACCATTATGTGCTGTTTAACATATCTTTTGCCCAACTCAAAACAGAGTCAGCAAGATGATACGCCTCAAGATACTCTTCTCTGCTGACTGGTTCATAGGTACCCGGATACCGGGTGGTTACTGCGTAATCTGTGAGTCGGGCTGAAACAAACAACTCATCGGGGACATCTACACCAGAGGAGACAAGACCATCCAGAAGATAACCAATATTATGAGAACGGGGAGGAGATATCCTTTTCAGAATCATAACTCCCTTTATTGCCTTTTCTGCAGCTTGTTGACAATCAAAACAGAGTTCTTCATAATAGACAAGATCATCACTATCAATGTCTTTTGCATGAGCGAGAGAACTTATTGCCCGTTTTATCCATGATTCAGCCAGTAGTACTTCTCTCATAGATGACTTTCCCGGTCTTCTCAATTTCAGAATAAACGAGGTATGGGTTCTCTTTCAGCTCATCAAATCCTTCCGGGGTTTCTACAATTATATCAACCGGAACACCCACATGAGTAAGGGCCTCATATAATTTCATTGCACATCTTCTGCGATGAGAAATTCCGGATTTTAGAACGCATATATCATAATCACTGTCTTCTCTGGCATCATCTGTAGCTCTGGATCCAAAAAGGATGATCTTTTCCGGATTTAGAGCACGGACAATAACTGATATGATTGAATCAACCGGAGAACTCATTCATATGTAATATGATGGTAAGGGTAATTTAGTTGTTGACTTATATCTCCTGTGCTGCAATAAGCGAAGCATACATTCCATTTAATGCCATCAGTTCCTGGTGTGTTCCCTGCTCAATTATCTCTCCCTGGTTCAATACCAGGATTTTATCTGTATGAACCACCGTACTCAGCCGGTGTGCAATCATAAACACCGTCCTTCCCTTCATCAGTTCCCGAATAGTATCCCGGATCATAAGTTCTGTTCCGGTGTCAAGATTACTGGTTGCCTCGTCCATGATAAGTACCGGAGCATTTTTCAGAATTGCCCGGGCTATTGCAACTCTCTGACGCTCTCCGCCGGAGAGACGAATCCCCCGTTCTCCGACAATGGTTTCGTATCCTTCCGGAAGTCCGGAGATAAAATCATGGATTCGTGCAAACCGTGCAGCTGCTTCCACTTCCTGGTCGGTTGCTGATGCCTTTCCTACCCGGATATTTTCCCGGATAGATGTATTGAACAGAAAGATATCCTGGGTAACAATGGAAATGGTTTTCCGCAGATCTGAAAGACGGAGATCCCGGATATCATGCCCATCAAGCCTGACAATCCCATTTTCTGGATCCCAAAACCGCATGAGAAGATGGGTCAGAGTTGTCTTTCCCGCTCCTGTCATTCCAACAATTGCAGCCGTCGTACCTGAAGGGATCGAGAATGAAACTCCTTTCAGTACATAGGGTTCCGTTTCCCCATACCTAAACCAGATATCCGAAACCTCAAGGGTTGGAGCAGTTGAAATCGTAACCGATGGAGTCCCATTCTCACTTACCACGGGAGTATCATCCATAACAGTAAAAAATCGTTTTGCCCCGGCAATTGTCATGCTGAGTTGTTTTGAAACCTCGACAACTTCCCTCATTGCTGTGAATGCACCGGCGGATAAAATTACAGTAATTGGAAGATAGAATGAATTAATCTCACCCGTTTGAGCAAGGATAGTTGATACCACGAGAACAATTACAACACCACCAGATACAAGAACAGCATACAAAGCAGATGCACAGGCATTTACCCGGACGTACGCCCTTTGCTCCTTTCGATATTCAAGGACCATACGGATAATTGCGTCAAGCCTGTCTTTTCCTCTTCCAAATGCAAGAATCTCCCAGATACCCTGTACACTATCAATAAGAAAACTTCCCATATTCGCAAGGTACTGCCTGAGATGATCTCCTTTCTTTTCATTCATCCTGATAGCAAAAGTGGGAATTAAAGCGATCAGAATTAGGAACACGAGAAGAATTACTGCAAGAAGCGAGTGGATGTATGCAAGACCACAGAGTATAATTAATGGCACCAGAATCGCTACTAAAATCTGTGTAAGGGTATGAGCAAAGAAAAGCTCTAAAATTTCGATATTATTTATTGCAACAGAAACAAGATCACCAGTTCTTCGAGAGATGAAAATCGCTGGAGCGAGGGGGTCTACTTTGCGGTAAAATTGGTTCCTGAGATCTGAGAGAACATGAAATGCAGCAATGTGGTTTAAGTATGGTCCGAAATACCCACATACACCCCGTGCAAGAGCAAAAATAAGGATTGCTGTTCCTATCGGAAGCAGAGCAGATGGATTACTTTGTTCTTTTGCGGTATAAATTAATAAAACTCCAAGAAGGCCAATTCCGATAGTTACCAATTGTTTTGTCGCATCACAAATCATACCGGCTGCAAGAAGCCATATATGTGGTTTTACCAGACCAGTAAGGCGCAATAGTTGTCGGAATGGTGCCGTATCAGTCATACTGCACCTCCTGAAATGTGACTACACTCAGTGGGAGTCGTCCCGAGCATTCGTACCTGTGCCTGTACCAGTCTGGCATAATGACCCCCTGTTTTTAGGAGCTCTTCATGAGTTCCTGTCTCAACAATTCGTCCTTCATCCATCACCATGATCCGGTGTGCCCTTCTTATGGTCGACAAACGATGAGCAATAACAAGAACGGTCCTGTCTTTACAGAGTTCATTCAGGGCAGTCTGGATAAGTTTCTCACTCCCTGCATCAATACTTGAAGTAGGTTCATCAAGGAGAAGAACCGGAGAATTCTTCAGAATTGCCCTGGCTATTGCAATCCGTTGCTTTTCTCCGCCAGAAAGCCGGGTTCCCCGCTCTCCGGTTATTGTATCATATCCCTCAGGAAGACCTGTTATCCATTCATGAATATTGGCTGCAGTTGCTGCTGCAATAATATCTGTTTCTTTGGAAGCAGGATTTCCAATAAGGAGATTATTCCGGATAGTATCGTAAAAGAGGTATGTCTCCTGTGAAACCAGGGAAAACTGCTCCCTGAGTTGATCAAGCGGAAAAGAATGAATCGGAGTCTCTTCAAGGTAGATAGTCCCTTTCTGTGGATCATGAAACCGGTAGAGAAGATCAATAACCGTACTTTTCCCGACACCTGATGCTCCGACAAGAGCCACGGTTTCACCGGATTTCACTTCAAAAGTCAGATTTTTTAAAACCTCCCGCCCGGTTTCATATGAGAACGAAACGTCATTAAATCTGACGCCAGGAGGTGGGGTCCGATGAACAGAACCCGGGATATCCGGAGCCGATACCACTGGTTTTTCCTGTATGATTTTCTCCAGGGTATCTAAAGCCCGTTTTCCATACAGGCTGTTATGGAAATGTTGGCTGAGGGCAATCACATGTTCATAAAAGATAGGACCGACAAGGAGAACGGTCATTACTCCTTCAATGCCAAATTTTCCATATGAATACTGAATACAGGCATACAAAAGAGCAAGCCCATACCCAAGGTACGGAACAACATCACAAACATAATGTACTCCGAAAAAAATTTTAAGGGCTTTAATATAGGTTTCTTTGAGTTTTTCTGCTTTTTTATGTAATAATCCCGCACGGTGAGCGCTCATACCAAACATTTTCAGCGTGGTAAGACCCAGTAGGCTTTCTGCATAATATGAACTTAAATCATGATAATCGCGCCAGATATCAAGTTTCTCGTTCCATGAGAGTTTGTATGAAAGGGCTACAGAAAATGGGACCAGCGGAACAAATACAAGCAGAATAAGAGCTACCGGGAGATCCAGCAGGATGGTAAAAGCCACGAAAAGAACCGAGGGCACAACAAAACAAAGAACCAGGCAGGGGATGAAAAATCCGACATACTGCTCAAGTGTGTCGACGCCATCTGCAATGGTTGCAGCGACAGAACCTGAACTTTTATGCTCAGTGTATGCTGGTCCGAGCCTGAGAAGATGTTCATAGACTCTTTTTCGAACCGAGAGTTTCATCAAATCTGATGTACGTTGGGCAGAAATATCCCGAAGGGCTTCTGCTCCGCCACGTATCGTGAAAAGGAGGACCATTCCACCAATAACAGGGGCAAGACTGGAAAACGTATTTCCATTAATTACTCCTGCAATGAGCAGACTTACCAGAAAAAGCATGCCAATATTTGTTCCAGAACTGATGAGTCCGGCACAGGTAGTTACTGCCATACTTCTGCTCATCCCTTCAGCAAGATTGAAAATCCTCTGGTCAAAAAGGGCAGTGGTAAGCCATGAGATTAATGAAATATTATCTTCTTTTAGTAATTCAACCATGAATGAAATCCTGTATGTGGTAATTTTGATGATAACCAGTTTTTGAATGTAAAAATTTCACAATGATAATGAAATTTATAAAAATGTTAGATGAGTATAGTATTTAATCATATGATTTTCATACTTGTAATACTAAATGAGATCTATCATGAAAGACTGCATCATACAGTATTGGAATTCCGGAGCAAACGGATATAACAAAGGTGTACAGCGGTTATTACACTCACATAAGGAAAATTCCGGGTGGAAATCAGTATTTTCAGAGTACCTCAATGATAAACCTCTGAAGGTTTTGGATGTCGGGACAGGTCCAGGTTCTATGTCTATACTCCTCGCTGAAATGGGTCATTTTGTTTCCGCTGTTGATTTGTCAGAACAGATGCTTCATTGTGCCAGAGAAAATGCAAAAGAATGTAATGTGACGGTGGATTTTAAAGTAGGAGATGCTGAAAATCTCCCTTTTGAGGATAATTCATTCGACGCCGTGGTAAACCGCTGGGTGCTCTGGACAGTTCCAAATCCAAAAGCAGCACTCTCTGAATGGACCCGGGTCTTAAAACCAGGAGGACGCCTTTTAATTTTTGACGGAAACTGGTATAGTGGTGAAAAGACTTGTGTCCAGAAGGCATGGAAACATGGCTCACGATTTTACACGCTTCTTTCTGAACGTAGAAATATGTGGAAACGGGATATGGATAATACCTTCGTGGATGGATTATGGTCAACTCATGCAAATCGTCCGGAAGATGATTGTACTCTTTTTATGAATGCCGGACTGGTTAATGTGAAATCATCGCTTGACTTGAATAAAAAAGTCTATACACTGAGTGATTATCTCAGGCAGGGTCACTGGGGAGATACGTTCATTGTTACCGGAGTAAAACCAGACGGAACTGATTCATAAACTTTCAACAATTGAAATTGAGAAATATGGCGATAAATGATGCAACCTTACAAGATGTGATTCCGGACCGTTTGAACGATATTACGTTAAATTATCAAAATGGAGCAGATCTCTTTCAAATAAGATTATTGTGATTTATGGATCGCTCCTTTTTTCATTTCTTAATGCTTTCTCTGGATATTTGATAAATAACGCAAGAATCGGACATATTATCGTTGGAATAACCATCAGAAACATAGCATCCGGGAGCGAACCCATACCATCAGCTGCCCATCCGATAATCGCAGCACCTATTCCTCCAACTCCGACACAAAGCCCAAGTGTCAGTCCGGATGCAAATCCGACACTTCCGGGCAGAAGTTCCTGCATCATGGTAACTGATGTGACATAGCAGAAACAGGCAAAGAATGAATACATGAATATTCCAACATACATCAACCATCCTTGCGTCAGAAATATGAGGCAGAAAAATGGAACCGCAGATGCAAATCCAAATACCAGCATGTTTTTCCTACCAAACCGATCAGAAAGATACCCTCCTGCAATCTGACCACTCACGCCGATAAAGAGCATAATCGTCACAATAAGCGATGTGGTGATAGTATCCATTCCCTGCTGGCCAAGAATGAGGAGAGCAGGCAGATAGGTAATAATTCCTACATAGGTCCAGGCTCGAAGAGAACAAAGTGTGACCACAAGTCCTGCCGGTACCCACCAGTATTTTGCACGATCTTTTTTCCGGACTGGTCTTTTTCTCTCGAAAAAGGCAACATGAGATGTCTGAAATTTTTTATCAACTGAGTAAATCCAGATTGCTCCAAGTATTCCGGGAATTACAAGCCAGGCAATACTTGATAATCCATAAAATGTTATCATGATGCCTGCAATTAGTGGTCCTATTGAGTAACTCACACTTCCGCTCGTGGTAAAAATCGAATTGAAAACTCCACGTTTTTCCGGAGGGCTCAGCCTGAATACTGATTCCATTGCAGCTGGATGAAATAATGCACTACCAAGTGCTGCACAGGAAACCAGGATAAGCATGAGAAGATAATTGTTAGTCAGAACGGCAAGAGAAATACCTACACTGGAGAATAATACACAAATCCAGATACTTGCTTTTTTTCCAGTCCTGTCACTATATAAACCGGCAAAAGGTTGAACAACAGAAGATGTTACATTAAATGCAGTTACTATTAGGCCTGCAAGGAAAAAAGAGAGATTCATATTTAAGATGAGGGCCGGAAGAATGATTGGTAACAGAGGTGAATAGAGATCAACTAAAAAATGACCGCCAATTGATGCAAAAATTTTATCTTTTATTTCTTTGTCCATGGGTTTCAACTATAAAAAAAGAGTGGAAATTTGTTCATCAATTAGATAAATCAGGATAGATAAAAATCCCATCCTTCTTTACGTCAAGACCTGGAACTTTCAGGAATTTGTCAACATATTCCTGATGGATCGTATATGGATCAACATCGCTGAGTTGGTCAGGATACAGAGCTTTAGCCATATACAAAGCCCCTAGACAATTGCTGTGAGAAACAATATTTACATCAAGCAGATAGACCTTGTCGTTCTTTACCGCATCTATCTTATCAAAGCCGGGTCTCGATTTCACCCGGTCAAGAACCATCTGTGCTGCTGCCTTATCTGTGAAACCATATCCGAGAGCTTCATCAAAATCTTCCATCACAATTGCTTCCGGGTTCTTTGTAATCACAACTTCCGGATCAATTTCAAAGTAAGACGCAGTATCCATTACTTTACCTGCCGTATCCTTGGTATCTGTGGTCATGGTATTAGCACCAAGGAACTGAAGAGTCTTGATGGTCGGACAATCATTTCCACCACTTCCAAGAGCAGTTCCCTTCCGGGGATATAGATAGATGACCTTTGTTTTCTCTTCTTCCGATAATCCGGATAATTTATCATGGATACTACCAAGTGTCCCACCCATCCAGTCAACATATTCATTCGCACTTTGCGGAGATCCTGCGAGGTATCCAAGAAGCTTTGAATACCCAAGGCTGTTCTGGATATCTCCATGATAAATCATACTCAAAGGAGTAAGACCCGCGGTTCTCAGTTTACTCATGAGCGCTTCATCAAAGTACTGATTATGGACCACAAGATCCGGTTTTAATCCAATAATTTGTTCGATATCTGGTTCATCTGCAGAACCGACATTGGTCATTTTGCTAATCTCCGGCAGAATTACCCCACGGGTTACTGTATTCTCATCGATACCAACAATCTTCTTGCCTATCCCAATTGTCTGGGCGTTTTCGGCAATCATCCGATCAAGGGAAACGATACGGTTAACCGGAGTTTTTACTTTCACTGGTTTTTCATATGAATCCTGAACCCATATCTCTGTGGCGCTGCCATCCATGATCTTTTTGACCTGATCTGCATCAGCACCGTCAACTTTTCCATCCTGATTCGCATCTGCAAGATGGGTTGTATCTGTTTTCCCTGCCGCAATCTCATTTATAAGGTCAATATCCTGCTGATCTAAATTCATGTCACTATTCGCATTACCAAATATGAAGAGTGTATATTCCATTCCTGACGCTGACACAAAACCACAGAAGCAACTAAGAGTGAGTAGCGTTATGATAATGCCGCTCAAAAAAATATCTTTTTTCATACACATTTTTATCTAGACAGTATAAGTTAGAATGAGATTTAAAAGATACATACTGAGTGTCAATAATTTCAAAATAGTAATAACATATCCCACCCATTCTTAGTTATCAAGATCACCAGGAATAGAGGAACATCCTGAGGCATCGAGTAGTCATGAGTCAACATAATTCAGAAACAATTGCTCATAATTCTTCAATTCAGGGGATTCGGGAATCGTTTCATCATTATCATTCGAGAAAGATTCTGTTTTTATTCACCGTTTGTGTTGGTATTTTATTATTGATCGGCATTGCCGCCACATTTGGTTCATATGATCTGACCCTGACCGATGTGTATACCACCATCCTGGCAGGGATTTTTCCAGGAATGGGACAATCTGAATCAGTAGCAAGTACCATCATCTGGGAAATTCGCCTTCCCCGTATTGCCATGGCTATTGTGTCAGGTGCATGTCTTGGTGTTGCCGGGGCTATTATGCAGGGGGTTTTACGAAACCCTCTTGCTGAACCATTTACACTCGGTATTTCATCAGCTGCGGCAATGGGCGCATCTCTGGCGATTATTGGAGGCTTTCGAATCTTTGGATCTTACAGTGTGGTTCTGAACGCTTTTATGAGTGCATTTGTTGCGACCATGGTCATTTACTCAATTGCAAAAAGTAAAGGAATGACTCCGGAAGCAATTATTCTTGCAGGTATTGCCATCATGTTCCTCCTTGATGCAGTCACATCCTTTACTCAGTACCTCGGAACAGCAGAACAGGTACAGGCAGTTGTATTCTGGATGATGGGGAGTGTCTCTGTAGCAAGCTGGGAGACTGTCTTTATCGTTTTTATAATTGCAGCCCTTTCCATCCCCTACCTGATTTACAGGGCTTCTGACATCACCATAATCGGGGCCGGTGACGAGACTGCTCATAGCCTGGGGATTAATGTTGAACGAGTCAGAATGAGAACTCTCGTTTTCGGAGCTCTCCTGACTGCATCGGTAACCGCATTTTGTGGAATTATTGGATTTGTGGGACTTGTTTCTCCTCATATTACCAGGATGATAATTGGAGGAGACAACCGGTATGTCATCCCGGGATCTGCACTGGTTGGCGGAATACTCCTATTGGGAGCTGATACTATTGCACGGACAGTTCTTGCACCAATGATTCTCCCGGTAGGAATTATGACTGCTTTTGTTGGAGTTCCGTTCTTTATGTACCTGTTTATGAAAAAGAGGAAAGAATTATGGTAAATGTAGAAATTGAAAGAGTATGTTTCAGTTATCCGGGAGCAGATATCCTGCATGATGTAACGTTTTGCATCGGACCTGGAGAGATGACCGGGCTTATCGGTCCGAACGGTTCCGGTAAAAGCACTCTGATAAAATGTATTGACACCATCTTAAAACCAAAGGGTTCAATCCTGCTCAATGGTAAAGATGTCCTGAAAATGGACCAGGTTGATCTCGCAAAAAATATCGGTCTTGTGCCTCAGCATGGGACAAGTGCCATGGATTCAACAGTCTTTGAAACAGTACTTATGGGAAGACGTCCCCATTCAGCCTGGCGAATTCGCGATGAAGACATTGATAAGGTTGCTGACACTCTGGACCGGCTCAACATAGGGGATCTGGCAATGCGGGATTTCGCAAGTTTGTCCGGCGGCCAAAAACAGATGGTTCTCCTCGCTCGGGCAATCTGTCAGGAACCTCAGGTGCTGCTTTTAGATGAACCGACTTCAGCCCTTGATATCAGGCATCAGCTGGAAGTGCTGGATATCGTAAATAACCTGGTGAAAGAACGACATATGTCAGCAATTATTGCCCTTCATGATCTGAACCTGGGTGCCCGATATACAGATTCAATGGTCATATTAAGAAATGGCAAGATTTTTTCTGCAGGAAAACCAGATGACCTCTATACCCCTGATATGATTGAAGAGGTATACGGAGTAAAGGCAGTGGTTCTGACAGTATTAGGTAAACCTCACGTTGTACCGGTAAGTCCGGTAAAAATTGAAACCTTTATTCCAGCACTTATGGAAACTGGTTTTAAGGAGATACCTGCCTGAATGGCACATGAAGAATCACCGGAATATACATCCGGCCATGATGGATCTTTTTTTCACCGTCTCATCTCCCTTTGTATTGACCTCAGACTTGTTCGTCTGATCCCCGGACTAGGTCGTCATGTAACCAGGACATTTTTTGCTGCTCTTTTGAGTTCACTGGCATCTATCCTGCTTCTCTTTTTTGTGAGTACATTTATTTCCGGCCTGATTGACGGAAATGATCTCATGGTCATGCTTCCTGCTCTTACGGGAATGATCGGTATGCTAACCATAAGGATCGCAGCAGAGGTCTTTCGAGAGCGATCTGCACATACAACTGCCGGAGTGATGAAACGGGCGATAAGATCACGGATGTATGAACATCTCCTCCAGCTCGGACCAGGATATACAGATAGGAATGATTCAGGATCGATTGCTGCAACTTTTGTAGACGGGACAGAGCAACTTGAGCAGTACGTGGCATACTACATACCCTACATCCTCCTGTGCATGATCGTTCCGGCAACACTTTTTGTCGGATTTTCTGTGTTTGTAGATCCTATCACTGCCCTGATTCTCCTGATTTTTGTTCCCCTCGTTCCCGTCATGATCATGATCTCTAACCGGAAGAGAAGAATCGGGAGAGGAGATGTTTGGAGGGAATACAAAAACCTGAGTGCATATTATTCTGAAAGCCTGCAGGGACTTCCTACCTTAAAACTCTTTAATCAGCATAAAGCACGTGCCGGGGAGATTCGGATACGGGCTGACAGACTCAGTCTTACCTGGATTCGGAGGCTTCGAATTGGACTTTTAGTAAGTTTTGCTGCTGAAATGGTTCCTTATCTTGGATATGGATCAGCATTACTGTATGTCTGTATCCAGATGAGTGTTGGAGTCATGTCTACCGGACAGGTGATGCTAGTTCTTTTACTCGGGCCTGTTTTTTATGAGCATGTCATTCATCTTGGTCAGTACTATCATAACAGTATCAACGCAAAAACCACAATTAATGCTATTTTAGAACTTATCAGGATGGAACCATCCATTACAGATGTTTCGAAATCCAAACCTCTCAGTCTTCCATTAAAACAGACAATCCGTTTCTCAGATGTTTCGTTCTCTTACGAACAAGATCGCCCGGTCCTGAAAAACTGTTCATTTTTCGTAAACGAAGGTGAGATGATAGCTCTCGTCGGAGCTTCCGGAGTTGGGAAGAGTACAGTAGTAGATCTTCTTTTCAGGTATTATGACACGGATGATGGAAAAATCGAGGTATGCGGACATTCTATTCGGGACATCCCCCTTGACCTTTTAAGGCAGAATCTCTCACTGGTTTCGCAGGATACCTACCTCTTTTATGACACCATCCAGAATAATCTCCTGTTTGGAAGGCCTGATGCAACAAACGAGGAGATACAAAAAGCTCTCCAGGTATCCCGACTTGATGCGTTCATCCAATCACTCCCGGAGGGAACTGACACCATGGCAGGAGAACGTGGTCTTCGACTTTCAGGTGGAGAAAGACAGCGTATCGCTATTGCACGGGCAATTTTAAAAGATGCTCCCATACTCATTCTGGATGAGCCAACTGCAAGTGTTGATGCAGAAAGTGAACGCCATATCAGGGAAGCCCTGAAAAAACTCCTGATAGGAAGGACTGTTCTTGTTATTGCCCACCGGTTATCAACAATCCGGGATGCTACCAGGATCCTGGTTATGGAAGAAGGATCTATTGTTGAATCCGGAACCCATGAAGAATTGATGAAAATGAACGGAAGGTACACCTCTCTTGTCCATGCACAGGAACTAGCAGGCGGAAAAGAATATACAGGTTCATCCGGAGGTTTCCTATGATGCCTAAATCCCCATATGTCCGGCTTTTTTCCGTATTAAAACCGCAGTTACCAATCCTCTCCTTAGGTGTTATTGCTGAAATTTTCAAGTATATCTCTACCCTATGGATTGGACTTTTAGGGGTCGACCTTCTCCGGATGGCACGAGCAGGAGATCCTGCCTCATTACTGATTCCAATCGGACTTTCCATTCTTGTACTTGCTGTTTTACGGGGAGTATCCGGGTACTTAAGTCCGTATCTATGCCATGTTGGAGCATACCGGCTGCTTGCTGACCTTCGTGACCAGTTTTACCGGACCATTGAGCCTCTGGCTCCCGCTGTCCTTATGCAAAGACGAACCGGAGATATTGTTTCGATTGCCGGAAATAATGTTGAAACGCTGGAACTTTTCTTTGCACACACAATAGCTCCTCTTGTCACGGCTATTGTCATTCCGGTTATTGTATTTATCTCCCTCTTTCTCATTCATCCAATGGTTGCCGGAGTGTATGCCCTGCTTACCTTTTGCATTGCGTTCCTTCCAAAACTTGCTCTTTCGCTCAACGATGAACGCGGTAACCGGCTCAGGGAACTTATCGGTGGAATCAATGCATTTCTCATCGATAGTGTGCAGGGTATCCGCGAGATTCTTGCTTTTTCCCGTTCAGAATCACGATTTAAACAGGTGATGTCCTTAAACGATCAATATCAGGAGGAATATGGGATATATGTCAGGAAAAACTCGATTATTACTGCATCCTTCATCCTGATTCTTTCAGGAGGTGTCATCGTTATGTTGACAATATCCTCCATCTTCGTAGCAACGGGAGAGTTAGATCCCCTTAATCTGCCCATTGTTATCCTCTTTACTTCAGCAGGATTTGCTTCTATGGCAAATATTGTGGAGATTTCAAAGCAGTTCAGTCTCACCTTTGCCGGGGCGAGGCGACTATATGAACTCATGGATGTTCATCCAACCGTCCGTGAGTCTGAAAAGCCGGTTCATCCGGAATCTCTTGAACCTTCACTTATGGTGGAAAATGTCAGTTTCCGGTACAGCTCATCTGAACCATTGGTTCTTCGGGATATCTCATTCACGGTTCCTGTCGGGAAAACAGTTGCAATTGTAGGAATGACGGGAGCTGGAAAAACTACCATATCTCACCTGATCATGCGTTTTTGGGATCCAGTCTCCGGAAGAATCATGATTGGGGGTCATGAAATCAGTTCGCTTCAGCTTTCTCTCCTTCGCGATACCATAGCAATAGTAACTCAGGATATTTTTCTTCTTAATACCTCAATCATGGAAAATATCAGGCTTGGAAGAGCAGATGCAACCGATGAAGAAGTTATAGAAGCGGCTCAGGTTGCCCGGATTCACTCATTTGTATCTGCCCTACCAAAAGGTTACCAGACTCTTGTCGGAGAGAGAGGCGTCCGGCTCTCTGGTGGTGAAAGGCAGAGGATTGCAATTGCACGTGCAGTACTTAAAAATGCCCCGATTCTCATTCTGGATGAGGCCACATCAGCTCTCGATACCTGCACTGAACTTGAAATCCGTGAAGCATTGAAAGAACTCAGTTCCGGACGGACGGTGCTGATTATTGCTCACCGGCTTTCAACGATAAAACATGCAGACCAGATCCTGGTGCTCCGGGAAGGAACGATTGTTGAACGAGGAAACCATGATGATTTGGTCAGGTTGAATGGTGTCTATTCGTCTCTTATAAAAGCCCAGGAGATATAATATCATTCCATATGGGTTCCTCATGGTGACAACCTCATATCACACATGATATCCCCCCCGATTAATGAAAGGAATATTCTACCCTGTCCCTGAGTGCTTCATTCATCTGAAAAAACCCCTCACCAGTGCTTTTCATCATAATTTTTTCCATAAGAGGAAGAATTAAACCAGAAAAATACTCTTTTTGAATAAAAAGACAGGTGCCATCACCTTTGGCCTTGATCTCTAAGACATGCTCTCCATCAAGAAGCCCCGGAAATAGGAGGTGACCAAGCCATCTCATTTCATTAAACGGATTCACCTTGAGAAGGACCGGTTTAATATTCATTCCAAAACTTCCTGGTGGCTGCAAGGAGATTTTAAGATTTGAACCTTCACATATTTCTCCCTGGATTTTTTTGATAAACGGATTCCATTGAGGGTATTTGTCAAAATCAGTCAAAACGGCCCAGATATCTTCAGGAGAGGCATGAATTGTTATCTGGCTGAACAATTCACCAGATCTTCCAGACTTTGTATAATAAGTTGAACCATGCTCTCTCTCCATAATAACGTCATATGTTTTCCGGGTAAAAGATGATTATCATTCACAAATATTTCCCAGATAACGAATCTCCAATTCAGGTCCAAAAATCAATCATCGTTTGGTTGATATGGAATGTGTAAGAATTAGCATTAAGTATTTGTACACAAAATAAGGGTTTGGTGGTACCTGTGATCGATATCGGATCCTATGCGAAATACCCCAAAACCGGAACCTTTGGAACAGTCGTCAGGTTCCAGGAGCAGCATGGGCAGACCTTTGTAGAACTTGACAGCACCCACCTGTTGTACCGAATTGACCAGTTAATTCCAGCATCTTTCGAAGAGCAAGCCGCCATTGACAGCAAAGATAAAGAGATCAAAAAGATCGTGTATGAACGGGAAGATCTCGGTGAATCAGCATTCAATGATGCAGCATTTCAACAGGATGGAGCATGTCATGGAGGGGGATAACCCTCCATTTTTATTTTTCGCAGGAATCATTCAATATTATTGAGAATGAATCCATGTATCCGCATATGGAAACCACATACATGTCAGGAATGAATTCACCTAGTTCTCAACATTCTTCCCGTCAAATATCTGAATCACCCGGTCAAAATACTCAATATCTTCATCTTCATGTGATATCATCACTATGGTCTGTCCGTTTTCCTGGTTTAGCTGTTTGAAAAGATCAAGAATTCGTTTGGAGTTGACACTATCCAGATTTGCACATGGTTCATCAGCAAAAATTATATCCGGTTGATTTACCATGGCCCTGGCAATAGCAACCCGCTGCTGCTCCCCACCAGATACCTCACGTGGTAAATGAGACAATCTTTCTTTCAGACCCACAACATCCAGGATATCAACACTCATTTCATGGCATTCTTCGTCAGATTTTCCAAGTGCCATTGGGAGGAGTGAAACATTCTCTTCGGTTGTCAGCTCGGGCACAAGAGCATAATCCTGAAACACATATCCAAAATGTTTCAGTCTGAACTTTGTCCGCTGCCGGTCAGATAATCTTCCAACATCTGTTCCCTGGACCGAAATAAACCCGGATGATGGTCTATCAAGCAGACTGATCTGATACAGAAGCGTTGATTTTCCACTCCCAGATGGCCCCATGATCCCGACAAATTCCCCTTTCTCGATGTCAATTGAAAGACCATTCAGTGCATGAACATCGACCGTGCCAAGGCGATAAACCCGGAATAAATCCCGAACTGAGATAACATTCATCATTTCAGCCCCTCATAGCCGTCAGGATGTCTTCCTTCGCAATCCTCATCGCAGGGAAATAACCTGCAATTACAGATGCAATCAGGAGTAATATGGCACTTTCAATCATAATTCCTGACTCTACATAAAGAGAAACATTTCCATCAGGAAATTCTATCGGGTATACTGAAAAATAAAGAATCAGGGTCTGTATGATACAAAATCCAATTACTATTCCGATAATACCAATAATGAGTGTTTGAAGCACATAACTTTGAATAATAATATCCTCATCAATTCCGATTGCCTTTAAAACCCCAATCTCTCTCCGGTTATGCAGGGTTTTAATCATTATCACGATGAACAAAACAACAATTGCAATAATAAGACTGACTAACAGAGTAATATTATTGATTATCTGAAAACTCTCAATAGACTCATCAAAAAGACCTCCAGCCTGTTCTTTCCATGTCTTAACATCCTCTTTGATTCCGAATGACATCATGGTTTTTTTCACACGATCTTCACGTGTTCCAGGTTCAGTTTTGACCAGGATCTCAACCGATTTGTCAAGAGGATATCCAAGGACATCTTCAATCTCATTCCAAGAGACAAAGACCATGTAATCTGTCTGATAGGATTTTGTCTGAAATATTCCCTTTATCCGGTAATCTCTGCTTACCCCGTTCACATAATTGACGGTGATAGAATCTCCGGTCTTTACCCCTCCTAAAGACTCAAAAAAATCTTTACTCTCATCCTTATTTCCGGCAACATAATTCCCGATTAAGATCTGCCCCCGGTCTTCTCTTGTCAGGAACTGGCCCTCTTTCATCATCTCATGGATTTTCGTCACCATCCGTTCATCATCTGGATTAAAAACACTGACAGGAAGGGCTATCTCATTTGATTTATGAACGAGCGAGGCTCCCATTTCATACCTGGCAGAAGCATGGTATACTCCGGGAATACGGTTCACCTTTGATACAAGCCCTGAACTGTTATCGATAAACCGGTTATCATCCTTTGGTTTAATGATGATATTGGAGATATAGTAATCCACAGTCTGCTGGTTCATCAGTTCGATTGATCCTCCAATCACAGAGGAGAGGAATATCATATTGGTGAAGACCAGGGCAATAATGAAGATAGTGAGGAGGGTTCCAGCCTTACTTGACCGTTTCAATATCCGGGTTGCGAGAAAAAATGAGATTTTTACGTCGGTAAGCATTCACACGTCCCCTCTCCGTGTCCACATCCGGTATCCGAGAAATCCACCTATCAGCAGCAGGATTCCTAAGATTATTGAAGATGTATTATCCGGAGGACTTTGAACAGTGAGCGTGAGATTTTCCGTTCGTTCATGTTCACCCCAGTCATCTTGGTAAGAAACATGCAGCGTATATGGATATTCACCTGATTCCCCGGAATCCAGGATAAATACTGCCGGTGCATCGTTATGAGGTTCGATTCTTCCAATAAATGCCTCTTTATTTCCCAGAAATGGAAGCGTGATCCAAGCCCTGACTGCTTCTGCATCACCAGTTCCTGAATTATCAAGTCTGATTACCAGATCAAAAGGAGTATTTTTCATAATGCGGGAAGGATCTGTCTCGATAGACATGAGTGATACATCGGCTTCACCTCTGATATCTAGAGAGAGGGTCTCTGATGTGCCTATTTCGCCTTTGTCAGGAGTTGTATAGAGTATCTCAATCGGGATCTTGTGAATTCCAGGATTGACATTTTTATCAGTGTTAAAGGTGATTTCTCCAGATGACTCCTCACCCTGTTTCAGTTTTTCTATATGAAATGCATTTGTCTGGAGTGGAGCTATGGATGTTCCAGTCTCTTTTACCCGAACGGTGATGTCTTTTGCCTGACTGACACCGCGGTTTGTCAAAGATATCCTGACAGGAAATGATTCTCCCGGGCGTATCGGGCCAGATGACGACTGCGAGAGTATGAGGGCTGGCTGTCGTACGGCAGAGATCGGAGTATTCACATTTACCGCAATCGGATACTTAATACTCTCCTGGTTGCGAAGCCTGATTAGAAGTTCAGCAAAGTAAATTCCATTTGCAGGCGGGGCCTTGATAACAAAGGAGATCTGTACCGACTGACCTGGTCCAATCTGACCTTCAAACTGCCCGTTCCCGGCGAGAACATCTATATCCTTTTTCCCATTCAGGAATACGCTGTCAATGACCGGTGAAGGAAAAACTCCTGTTGATTCAGAGATCTCGTCATTCGTGCCAGTCTCAACCGATGCAGGGATGGTATCTACAGAGGTTTTGGTATTTGACAGAGTAACGGTCACAATTCCTTTTTCTTCAGGCATAAGAACTGATGGTGTTATCTGGTAATCGGTCACTGCAATGTGAGAATATGCTGCCTGTACTGATCCGCCGGATATCAGGATGCACAGGATGAAGATAAGAGTGTAGACATGTTTTTTCATAATTGTCCTTCTATATGTGTAGTTCTATCCCGCAGCATGTGAACTATTGGTGACAGGATACATGTAAGTATGCTTTATAATCAAAACCGGTTTGTGCCATACATGTATGGGTATTATATTGAGTAAACAGCATTGAGAATGTATAGAGTGTGGGTTATGCCATGAGAAAAATGACCATAACATGCCAGATTTCAGATTTATTCCGGACATTTTATACTGCACGGTTTTTTGAGGCAGTAAAGTCGATAGAGCTGCTTCGGATGATCCGATTGGATTTTAAAGAAGGGACAAAACTAGGTATTGCAAAAATCACGTGTAATCCTGGATTTTCAGTAAAAGATATCGAATTTCCAAAAGGGGGAGAGATTATTGCAATATTTCAGGAAACCGGTGATGAATCTATACTATTATTCAAAGGAACTGCACCTCCTTCCATTATGCATATCAGCAAATTATTTGCAAGAGATATTATCTGGTCAACACCTACTATCCTGTATAAGGATAAAATAACGTACAGTATCATTGGTGAAGAAAAAGAACTCAAATACATGCTTCGTCTAATAAAGTTAATCCTTGGGCCGATAGAGGATATCGCATATGAAAAAGCGACATTTGGTCCATATGACCTGATCCAGTCATTAACAAAGAAACAACAGGAAATACTGGTCCTCGCGAAAAAAGCAGGATATTATCACAATCCCCGGAAAATTACATTGGACGATCTCTCTCTACTATCCGGGCTTTCAAAAGCTACTGTCGGTGAACACCTCAGAAAAGCAGAAAATCAGGTTATGAATTCAGTATTAGCCGGATACTGATTTTTCATCCGGACTGGTGCTTGTTGAACCAAGATATATTGCTCCAAGGGTAAGCACCACCCCGAGAAGAGTAACACTGGTAAATGGGAGCCTGAAGATGAGAATATCCCAGATGAACGCTCCGGCAGGTTGGAGAAGTAATATCAATCCGACTTTAATCGGGACGGTGTACGGAAGCCCTGCCGATATGAGCACCCATGCAATAACCTGACAAATTACGGCATAACCGATGAGATACAACCATGAATCAACTCCGGGGACATCAAAACTATCTCCTGATCCGATGACCACAAGTCCGGTAATGATGGTTGTAAGAATTGAAATCATGCAAAGATTTGCAATTTTTCCTTCCAAGTCAAATGAGGTCTGTAATAGCCGGAGTAATAAAACATAGCCACCGTACCAGAATGCAGTGGTAAGGGCAAGCAGGACTCCTAATTGAAATCCATCAGCAGCAGTACTCCATTGCACCCCGCAGATAAGGTACAGACCTATGATAGAGACAGGGATCGCAAGAATCAGCCGGAGAGTGACTCTGGTGTGAAGAACCAGCACACTAAACGCTGCCAGAACAAATACCTGAAAATTTCCCAGGATCGTCGCAAGGCCTGGACCAATGAGAAGAATACTCTGGTGCCAGAAGCTCAGATCAAGACTGTAGAATATACTGGCAAGTAGAGCAATTCCACAGTTTCGGAGTCCAAGCCATATCCTTCCCCTGGTATACACGAGAAGCAGAAGAAGGGGCGGAAGAGATAATGCCATCCGGTAAAATGCAGATGCACTCGCACTTACTCCTGAAAGAACGACAAAAACCGGGGATAAACTAATAAGTACGGCTCCGATAACAACCAATAACTGACCATACACCGGCCCCGGGTTACGAATAATATTCATAGAGGACAAAAGAAAGAGGTAATTTTGAAAGCATGTGAATTTAAGAGAAATAATTTTTTAACGAATCGAAATTACCTTCAATTCAGGAATTTTTTTAAAATCTTTATAGTTATCTGTTAGAATGCCATCAGATTTGGTATCTAACGCATGTTGTCCAATAATCGCGTCATTTGTCATTACATTCAACCGATTTGAAAGATCTATTGCGCGAATTATTGTTGAATAATCGATTGGTACGTAAGTGATATATGATGAATTAAGGATCTTATTCATTCTTAACACAGATTCATCAGAACCGAGAAATTTTCGTAATTTATAATGAACTTCAGATACAATGATAGAATCAATAAAAAACTGATGATTTTTCTGGATGTAATCATGAATTAAATCCCTGACTATAGGGTATTCTGGTGTATCACCAAGATTTGCGAAAATCAGAATATTCGAATCAATGAAGTAATTCATTATCCCCAAATCTCATCATCGATTTTTCTGAGTTCTTGCGATGTAACTGGCCGGCCTAGTATAGCAGGGTGATCGATGAGATCAATGAGTGAATCCTCTTGTGATACCCGTTTGAGTTGAATGGTGGAATCATTTAAAATTTCTAGTTTAAATGAATCATGAGGTTTAATATCCAGAATTTCCTTTAATTCTTTTAAAGGAAGAGAAATATCTTCTGTTACTTCAATAATTGTTGACATAACACGTCCTTATTGATTTTTCGCTATGTATGTAATTGGTGAGGAGATTATTAGATTCTTTTTCATACTGGCAAAAAAGAATAATTACTGATACATAAAACCGAAATTTTTGAAAGAAAGAAAATATGATATTATTCGGTTTTCACTACTTTGGGCCAAACAACCTTAAAGATCTCCATTATTATGACAATTATACATGCTGCAGCAAAGAGAACTCCCCACTGTGTCAGTGTAACCGGCTCGAGTCCCAGTACATCCTGTAAGACGGGGATATGCATAGCAATCTGGTGAATCGCCTGTGCTGCAATTACCGAACCAACCAGGAAGAGATTTCTCGATAAGGGCATCCGGAATGCAGAGACAAATTCAGACCGGCAATTAAACACATGTACATTTTCAAGCAGGACAAAGAGAAGAACTGCAAGATTTCGGGCAGTATTCTCTTCTACACCAGTTGAGATCATGTAATACCAGGCAATAAATCCAATTATTCCCATGATTACCGATGATACCAGGATCTGACTGATCATCAGACGGTTAAATATCCCCTGAGATGGAGGACGGGGCGGACGGTTCATGGCTCCCTTCTCCCCTGGTTCAAAGGCAAGACCCACATGCTGAATTCCATTGGTTACCAGGTTTAACCAGAGCAACTGAACAGCAAGAAGTGGCAGAGGCAGATGAGCGATGAGTGAGCAGGTAAAGAGTATCACCTCTGCTGCTCCGGTTGAGACAAGCAGGTAGGTTACTTTTCTGATATTATCATAGGCATATCTCCCTTCTTCGATACCAGCAACAATAGAAGAGAACCGGTCATCAGTAATGATCATTGAGGCATTATCCTTGGCAATATCTGTCCCGGAACCCATCGCAACCCCGATATGAGCTCGTCGAAGGGCAGGGGCATCATTCACCCCGTCTCCCGTTACCGCAACAAAATGACCCATCCGGATAAGAGCATCAACAATGGAAAGTTTCTGGACCGGTGTGACCCGGGCAAAAACACGTGCTTTCTGGACAAGATCAAAGAACTCAGGAATCTCAACAGACCCGAGAGCATCAATCTCCATTCCAGTAAGAACCTGATCCTGGTTATGGGCGATACCAAGGGTTTTTGCAATGGCAAGAGCGGTAGCCGGATGATCTCCGGTAACCATTACAACAGTAACCCCGGCTTTTTGACATGATTCAACTGATGACCGTGCATCAGGCCTTACCGGATCAATAAATCCGATATACCCGAGGAGAACCAGTGAAGGAAGGCCTGATTTTATTGGATCCTTAGGAATTCCCGGAGATACCGCTTCAGCTACTGCAAGAACACGGTACCCGTTTTCTGCTAGTTCCTCTGCTTTTGCAAGGAGACGTACCTGATCAACATCCATATCTCCTGTTGGTGTTCGCATTCGGGTACAATAGGGTAAAACTGCTTCTGCTGCACCCTTTATACCAAACCGTTCCCCTTCGGAGTCAATAAATCCGGCTGCCGAGTACCGTCGCTCAGCTTCAAAGGGAATGAATAACGGTCTTTCAACAGATTTTTGAATGAGAGTGGTATCCAGGCCTGATTTTCTGGCAAGTGCGAGAAATGCCACATCGATGGGATCACCGGAGTGATGCCATCTGTTCTGATTTTTGTCAAGATGGGCTTCGCTACAAAGTGATGCAATGTGACAAAGCCGTTGTATCTGAGAACGTGCTGATTCAGGTAATACTTCTCCGGAGGTGGTCTGGATTGTTCCCTCTCCGGTATATCCGGTCCCGGTAACCTCGTAGGATTCACGTTCTGGAAGCAGGACGATATGAGCCGTCTGCTCATTCATGGTCAGGGTTCCGGTTTTATCACTGGCAATAAGAGTACAGGAACCCAGACTTTCAACAGCGGTCATTTTTCTGACAATCACATTCCGTCCTGCCATCCGATGAGCGGCGATGGAGAGTACAACAGTCAACGCAACCGGCAAACCTTCGGGAATTGCTGACACTGCAAGAGCAACGGCAAAGAAGAAAACATCAATAATTCCCATGCCCTGGTAAACTGCTATTACACCCAGAATCGCTGTTGCAATCAGAACAGCAACTGCAATATGTTGGGAGAATTTTTCCATTCTGATGATCAGGGGTGGTTTTGACAGCGTGGTATCCGCAACAGCTACAGCAATTTTCCCTACTTCGGTACAAATCCCGGTATTTACAATATACCCCCGGCAGATACCACGGACAACTGTCGTTCCGGCAAAGGCCATGTTCTCCTGATCACTGATTGGAATTTCTTCAGGGAGCACAGTAACCTGTTTGGTTACCGGGACCGATTCTCCAGTCAGGACAGATTCATCAATTGAACAATCTGCAACCTGTGTTATTCGAAGGTCGGCTGGAACCCTTGTCCCTGCTTCAAGAAAGACATAATCTCCGGGAACGAGTTCTTCGGCTGGAATCCGGACTTCCTGACCGTCACGAGTAACTACTGCAGTAATCCGGAAGAGCTGCTGGAGAGCTTTTGCACTCTGTTCTGCCTTCCATTCCTGTATCGTCCCGATAATTGCATTAATAAGAATTACAACCGTGATAAATGCAGTATCGGTCAGGTGATCCAAAAACCAGGATAAGAGAGCAGCAGCTATTAAGACATAGATAAGCGGGCTCTTGAATTGACTCAAAAATATTGCAAATACAGAGACCTTCTTTGCTTCAGGCAGTTCATTCTTTCCAAACTCCTGAATTCGTGTTACAGCTTCCTTGGAACTCAGGCCATTTGGGCCGGTAGCAAGTTTTTCTCGTACCACCGGTTCAGAAAGGGACTGCCAGGAGATTCCCTTCCTGCAATGGGATGATGAATCCGGGACCATAAGTCACCATCTATCTCTCAATTATTAAAGCACTTCCTGATATCGTCCAATTTTTTATCGCCCAAAAAATGCGTATTTAGGCCACCATATGTTATATAAACAAGTGTGCTCAAATGAACAACATCAGGTGAGGATTATGCTGGAAAATGTGAAAATAGGTAAAAAATTGATTGGTGGGTTTCTCCTTACTATCATAATTATGCTCATAATCGCCGGAACCGGGTTTGTATTCATTAGTGATCTGGCGGTGAAAAGTGAGGGGATGTATAATGACAGGTTAGTTCCGATTCACCAAATTGGTTTGATAAATGGTGCTTTCACCCAGTTCAGAGGCGATGCGTATAAAGCGATGTTGATACCGGAAGAACGAACAACAAGTCTTGATTCTGCTGAAAGTGTTCTTGCATCAGTAAATGATCAAATTGCAATAATTGATAAATTAAATCTAAATGCAGAAGAAAGAAAAGTTTTTGATAGTTTTAAGACTGCATTCCAGGGATATAAAACCGAGTCTGAAAAAACACTCGCATTAACAAGAGAGAATAAAGTCTCTGAAGCGGTTAATTCTCTTTCTGCAGGAACTCCTCTGGCAAATTACCGTGGCCAGTGTAATGAGGCACTAAATTCACTGATGGAAACAAACCTGAAGGTAGCTGAGCAGATAAAAACTGACAACGATAATAACGCGAATGCTGCCAAGACCACCATGATCATTGTCACTCTCATTGGTGCCATTATCGGAATCGGATTTGCATATGCTCTTACGAAAAGCATCACCGGACCTCTTGGTAAAACCGTGGAGATGTTAGATGAGATGACTCACGGACACCTAGGTACACGACTTTCTATGCACCGGAAAGATGAAATTGGTATCCTTGCCGGATCAATGGATACTTTTGCACATAACCTGCAGCATGAGGTTGTCGTCATCATGAAAAAGATCGCTGCTGGAGAAAAAGTAGCATCTGTTCCCATAATGGACGATAGAGACGAGATCGGACCGGCTCTGAAAGAAACGGTAGATACCATCAATGATCTCATTGAAGAGACAAATGTCCTTGCCCATGCAGCATCTGAGGGAGATCTCAATATTCGTGGAAATGATGAAAAGTTCAAGGGCGGGTACAGGGAAATCATCGGAGGTATTAACGCAACTCTTGAAAATATCATCGGTCCTGTGAATGAAGCAATGAATCTGGCCGGAACATATGCTCTTGGAGACTTTTCAGCACGATTTAGTCCGAAGGTTGTAGTAAAGGGAGATTTCATACCATTCCGGGATTCGCTCAATAAAATAGGAATAGAAACAGGTCTTGCAGTTGGACAGGTGAAAAAGGAAGTTGACTCTCTTCTCGCTGGTATGGAGGAGACCAGTGCCAGTGTTGAAGAAGTGACTGCCGGAGCCCAGAACCTTGCACACAATGCCGGGGTTGTCAGTGATCTTTCAGAAAAGAGCGGAGCAGGAGTCGGTCAGGTATTACAGGCGATGAATGACCTTTCCGTTACGGTTGCAGCTGTTGCAGGGCAGGCAAATGAAGTCGCAAACCTTACCCAGGAGACAGACGATCTTTCAAAACAGGGTTCTTCACTGGTTCAGAGAACCGATAAGGGGATGCAGAAGATTTCAACCTCCTTTAATGAGACCGATCAGGTAATAGGAGAGATAGGCAAACAGATGGAGGATATCGGAACCATTGTGAATGTTATAAGTTCTATTGCCGACCAGACAAACCTCCTTGCCTTAAACGCCGCCATTGAAGCTGCCCGTGCAGGAGATGCCGGACTTGGCTTTGCAGTGGTTGCTGACGAAGTAAAAGCCCTGGCTCTTGAATCACAACAATCTGCTGAAAAGATTGCCAATTTAATCACAGACCTGCAGAAAAAATCCAAAGCAGTTACAGAATCCATGAAGAATTCCCTGAATGATGTTGAGGAGGGGAATACTGCAGTCAGAGAAACGCTTTCTGTCTTTAACAAGATTGCAGAAGCAATTGCCAATGTTTCTATCCGGGTTGGTGAAGTTGCCGGAGCAAGTCAGGAACAGGCTGCCTCTGTTGAGGAGATTAGTGCAAGTGTTCATGAACTGGGCAGTCTCATAGAACAGGCGGCAAAGGAAGCAGTTGATTCATCCGCTGCAACAGAAGAAGCATCTGCAGCTCTTGACCAGATCACCCGGGTGATTACTGATGCAACCGCTTCTGTAGATCGGATATCACAATCCATGGGCAGATTTAGTACCTAACTCTTTTTTTCAAATCCACACCATATTTTATCCCTTTTTGGATATTTTTCATGATTATCTTTTTTTAGATTATGAAAAGGGATAATCAGATCTTTGGTGCAAGACGTTCTTCAGCCTTGCTTAGAAGAATGTCTGCCCCGAGTGCAATAATCATGGCAGGGATAATTCCGATAAGAATGCTTGTAGTATGATATCTGACCAGTCCTTCAAGAACAACAGCTCCAAGCCCTCCGCTTCCGATGAACACCGTCACAATGGCTACAGAATTTGCAACAATTGACGAAAGACGCAATCCTGTAAATATTGGTCGAATCGCAAGAGGAAACCGGGTATATCTCATCGTCTGGAAAAATGTAAAACCCATACCCTCTGATGCATCAATATAGACCGGACTGATAGTAGAGAGACCAATACTGGTATTTCGAAGAACTGGAAGAAGTGTGGTTACTATTACCACGACAACTGCCGGGACAAACCCAATTCCAAGAAATGGTACGACAAGAGCAACGATGGTGAAGGCTGGTATGGATTGGAGCAGGCTGGAGCCTGAAAGGAGAAGAATTTTCAGGATATGCCATCTGACGGTGAGAACACCTCCGATTATTCCAATTCCGGCAGAAATAAAAAATCCGGAGTATACCAGGACAAGATGCTGCCAGATTGCAAGCTCCAGCGGTATCATGACTGGTCTCCATATCGGTTAGTCAGGAATCGTTCACAAAGTCCGGCACATGCATCCATAAAAACTGCCAATAGTCCAATCCATAAACCAGTAACCAAAATTAGCGTCATATTATTCCGGGTTATCCCGGCCTGTAATGCTGCACCAAGTCCCCTGGCTCCAATTATACCACCTAGCGTTACTATACCCATACTGTATACAACCGCTGTCCGAACACCCCCGGCAATAAGAGGGAGGCTGAGTGGAAGCCGGATATATCGTAAAATCTCAATACTCGTCATCCCAAGTGAGCTTCCCACCTCCAGAAGTTCAGGCCTTATGATGGTAAGACCTGTCATCGTATTGCGGACAATGGGGAGGAGTGAGTAAAGCACTGCTGCTGCAATGGTTGGCGTTGCACCAATACCGGTGAGAGGTATCAAAAGGAGCAGAAGGGCGATGTCAGGGATCATCTCAATGATATTGAGTATCTGGATGATAATCGAAAACCGGGGGGATAAGGCAGCAATGATACCAAGAGGCAGTCCGATTACTAGAATAAGGATAAGAGCAGTTCCAAAGAGACTGAGATGAATGAGAGTAAGACCAGTAAGATTGAACTGAGTCCAGACAGAACTGACCATGGAAAACATGTTTTGTATCATTCAGGTGAACCAAAAAGGAACTGCAGGATATCATCCAGGAGAATTATCCTGATTTGAGAATCACTCATTTCCTGTGAGTTTACCGAAGTATGCATGACTGCAACGTGCGATCTGGCATTTGTACATGCCGTAACGACATCCTGAACCGTTGCATCCTCATCTACCAATGAAACCGGAGAAAGAGTATGCATTGATCCAGGAGTGGATGCATAATAAATGCCCTCTTCACCTTTGTACAGGATAACCTTCGTTCCATAATCAGACTGGTTTATTTGTGAGTATTCTGCCAGGGGGAACAGTATGAATGATCCAGAGCGGAGTGCAAAAGAAATTGCAGGAAGGCTGGTTCTATACGAGAGATAGTCATCTCCAATAAAATAAGAAAGAACCGGATCAGAACGGGCAGATCCGATGAGATCCTGTGGTGTTCCCACCGTATGGAGCCGTCCCTCATGGAAGAGGGCTATTCGATCACCGAGAAGAAATGCCTCATGGATATCATGAGTAACAAAAATAATGGTAATTCCAAGATTTTTTTTAATTTCAAGAAACTCTTTTTGTAGTTTTCGTCTCAGGAGCGGGTCAAGTGCTCCGAATGGCTCATCCATGAGAAGGAGTGGTGGGTTTGTAGCAAGTGCCCGTGCCAGGCCGACCCGCTGTTGTTCACCCCCGGAGAGTTCTGCAGGCTTTCTGTTCTGAAACATTTCAGGATCCAACCTGACCAGGGAGAGCAAATTTTTAATCTTCTGTGATATCTCATCCTCTTGTGCTCCAGAAATACGTAAAGGCAGTCCGATATTAGCGGATACCGACAGATGAGGGAGAAGACCAATTTGTTGTATTACATATCCGATTGACCGGCGCAATGAGAGGGGATGAAGAGAAGAAACCGGAATATCATTGATGTATATAACACCATTATCTGGTTCGATGAGCCGGTTTATCATTCGGATAGTTGTTGTTTTTCCTGACCCACTCCCTCCCATAAGAACAAGAAGTTCTCCGCCCTGGATAGTAAGTGAGATATCCTGGACAGCTGGGACTCCATTATAGGATTTACTCACAGAATCGAGTTTTATAGTGGTGATGAATTCCCAGGGAACTGACGACTTTTCTGGTCTTTGCAACATAAAAAATCAGAGTAGTCCCTGACTTATCAGGAATTCCTCTGCTATCGCTCCGGCGTCCATTTTATCCACATCAAATTTGCGGTTTAGTGAACGCATTGTTTCAGTATCAATCAGTCCCATAACCTGCTCAAGTGTGGACATAAAGACAGGGTCAGTACCTCGTCCAGATGTAACAAGCAGAATACTGTCATATGGGGCAAGGGCAGCCTTATCATCTGAAAGTGTCGTAAGATTGAAGAGATCTATTCGTGCATCAGTAGAACTTGCCGGAATGATATCAACCTGCCCCATATCAACCGCCTGATACAGAAGAGTGGGTTCCATTGGCACGACATCCTGAAAAGAGGATCCATAGACTTTTTCAAGATTAGGAAGCCCATAGAGTTCATCCAGATGGAAAACAAGATCAGAACCTAACACCATCTCTGATGTGTAAGGTGCCAGATCACTTATTGTTCCTACCGCATGTTCAGATGCAAATTCTTCAGATACTGCCATCTGGTAATCATTTCGAAATCCGACTTTTCCACCCCATACAACATCGTCTTCGGTTACCATCTTTTTCACAGCAGTGGTCACCATATCAGGATCAAGACTTTCAAATGCTGGCGCTTCTTCAAAATATGTCGGAATTGCACTGGTATAGTCAACATACAGATCTATCTGTCCGTTTTTAACTCCCTGATATAGCATGACATTATTCAAACCTGAGTTTATCTCATACGTATACCCGTTTTTTTCCAGGAGCTTACCAAACATTTCTGCAAGGATATACTGCTCATTAAAGGGCATTGCTCCGATAACAACGGTTTTTTCTGAGGGAGAACTCGTCTGTCCCATGACCGGAATTATGCACCCGTTCAGAAAAAGGATAACCAAAATCCCCAATACCATCTTTCGTATCATCGTAAAAGGGGAATATGATGAAGAATAAGATTAACCTTTTGATGAAGGAAAATTATCCAGATGAAGATAAATCTAAAAATTACAGGTATTAATCAATAAACCGGTATGCCCCATTGGGAACAAATATTTCAAACCGTGCTCCCTGACCAAACTGACCGGACTCTCTCATTGAGAGACCAGTAATTGCCAGGATCTCCCGACTTAAAAAGAGACCCATACCAGTATTTTTTCCATATCCCCGCTCGAAAATTTTTTCTTTTTCATCGATGGGAATTCCATTTCCATTATCTTCATATACCAGGATAAGCAAATCCCCCTCCTCATAAGAAGATAGCGTAATACTCGTGACCTTCTCTCCGTGACGGATTGAATTATCTATCAGATTTGGAAAAATGAGCGGAAAGAGAGGATCTGCAAATATCTCAAGGGAAGATACTGACTCTGAAATTATTATCGAATGATTCGGATAGGAAGGTGTTAGCTCATGAAAGTATCCTTTTATATTGTACCAGATCGGTTCTTTCACCCCGATATCCTCGTAATTTCTCGTAAACTCAATCTGTTTCTGAATGGTGTTAATGATTCTTTGTTCTTTGTGAATTATCTCAAGATGTGCAGGATCATGTGTTAATTCTTCAGATAAATCCATATATCCAAGGAGCGGGGTTAACTGATTGAGAATATCGTGACGAGTAATACTTGAAAGCAGGTTGAGTTTTTTATTAGCAGTCTTAAATGCTTCTTTTGTCCTCTCAAGCTCTTTGTTCTGTATTGCCACTTCATCTCTGAAATGAGTCATACATGCAACAATGGATCCGGCAATATACGCAATCATACAAAGCATGACTGCACGGAAAACTGGTTCATAGGCAAGATGCCCTGAATTAAAATAATACACCACAATATGGAGAAGACCAAAAAACAGGGCAAGATAAACGGCATCACGCTTGTACCAGATCGCTGCAAGGAGTATGAGCAGATAAAAAATGTGCGTATAAACGTATGGAATTTTGAGTGAATAATGGACGACATATTCAAGAAGAACACCGATTAAAATAAAGATCAGTAGTGATAGGACTTTAGATTGAACAATAAAGACCTGACAAAAGTCATCCGGTTTAATTGGCATCCCTTAGTATATACTTACGAACCTGATGGTACTCAATAGTATCGCTACATCACTTTGTGATATCCCGGATCATCAGGGAAATCTCCCCATCCATACCTGAAAAAAATGATGATCCGTTTGGTTTGAATGAGTCATAGGGTATTGTTCCAGCCATGTGAAATCCACATGATCCAAACGCCTGGGTTGAAGCATCACTCGTACAGTCCGCAATTACATATGAATATCCTAAACCTGCACCATGAGTCATGATTTTTTCAATGCATGCCCGTGCAATTCCGCATCTCCGGTACCGCCTGTCAGTTCCTATCTGAAATACATGCAATACAGAACCTTTCCTAATTTCAGAGAGGGTTAAAAATCTCCTCTCAAGCTCATCAATTAACAAAACAGTATCCTGAAAAGATGATAAAAACCGCACCATCTCTTCACCTTCATTCCTGATATCATCTGTCAAATCCAGACAGAAAATAAATCCTATAACCTCACCAGTCCTGGTATCAAGGCTTATAAAACTCAAATTTTTAGAGATTAATGATCTCACATAATACTCAGCATAGGGAAGAAATTGTGTGGGATTTGGGGCATGGCGATGGGTGGTCGGTTCATCAGAGATAAAAACATGAGAGTAGAGTCTTGCAGCCTCCCGGTACGTGTCATGTGAAAGAGGTTGCATATGAATGTGTTCCGAAGAAAAGGGCAATATAGTCGTCATAGAATCATTTTATATTCATCTGATTCTGAATATTTTATGTCCATCGATGAGATAATTCCCGAACCAGTCTGTTTTTACGTGTTCATTTAAGGATCATGAATGCGTTTACACCCGATATTCAATCAATCTGATTTGTCAACACTAATTATAGCATATTCTGACACCAGAACTCATCATCAGATCATCGTTACTTTTTGGATACCCTCATCTCTTTATATTCAGGCGATGAGATCACTCTCCGGAGGAGAACAATGGAGGACAACCGCATTTCCTACCACACCTCAGTGAAAACCGCCTACAAGCGGATCAAGGAAGATGGACTTACGAACATCTGGGACCGGTTTGAGGCACAAGGTCTGGGCGACCCTGATAAGCGATGTGCCTTCTGCATGGGGGGAGTCAGATGTGACTTCTGCTCAAATGGTCCCTGCAGAGCTGATGCATCAAAAGATAAACGGGGTGTCTGCGGTATTACCGCCGATGGGATGGCAATGCGGATGATGCTCCTTCGAAATGTCATGGGGGCATCGACCTACCAGTATCATGCAGCAGCAACGATCAGGACGCTTCGTAAAACGGCTGAAGGAAAGACGCCATATTCTATCAAAGAACCTGGAAAAATGAAAGGGTTTGCAGAACGTCTGAGGGTGGATACTTCAGGATCAGAACAGGACCTTGTATTCAGGTTATGTGATTTTCTTGAAAAACAATGGCATCTTCCCGGATATGAAGAATCTGCGATCGTAAAAGCACTGGCTCCGGAAGAGAGACAAAAAGTCTGGAAATCATTGGATATCTTCCCCGGAGGGATATATTCAGAGATGATGATGGCGACCTCGTCATCGCTTACCAATGTAGACGGATATTATGTCAGTCTTGCGAAAAAAGCGATGAGAATGTCAATCGCCATGGCATATCAGACCCAGATAGTCCTCGAATACCTTCAGGATGTACTATTCGGAATTCCCAGGCCACATGTGTTCCGGACCGATCTTGGGGTGCTGGATCCTGATTATGTGAATATCCTGCCAAATGGTCATGAACCCTTTATGGGATTTGCCCTTATTGAAATTGCACGAAAACCTGAATGGCAGGAGAAAGCACGAAAAGCAGGTGCAAAAGGAATTCACATCATTGCAAACATTGAAACCGGACAGGAGATGATCCAGCGGTGGGAGATGGATGATGTCTTTTATGGGTATACCGGTAACTGGATCATGCAGGAAGCTGTATTTGCAACTGGTGCGGTCGATGTCTTTGTAGCAGATATGAACTGCTCCATGCCGATTGATCCAATTTATGCACAAAAATACCAGTTTAAACTACTTCCGGTGAGTGATCTGGTTGCCTTCGAAGGGATTGATGAGCGGCTGAATTATATCCCTGAGGATGTAAAAATTCAGGCAGAAAAAATCCTTGATATGGGAATTGAAAACTTCCCAAAACGGAAGAGCCAGGTAAAACCATTAACCGGTCTGCCAGTTCAGGAGGCAATTGTCGGCTTTTCTCCGGAGAGTATTCTCGCAGCTCTTGGTGGAACACTCGATCCCCTGCTTGATGCAATTAAAAACGGCTCCATTAAGGGGATCGCCGGACTTGTGAGCTGTACATCTCTTCGTGATAACGGACAGGACGTTCACAGCGTTGCAATCGCAAAAGAACTTATCAAACGGGACATCCTAATCCTCGCTATGGGATGTGGCAGTGCTGCTATGGAGGTCTCTGGTCTATGTGATCCAAAAGCAGCAGAACTCGCAGGTCCAGGTCTGAAAGCAGTATGTCAGGCACTGAAAGTTCCCCCGGTCCTGGCATTTGGAACCTGTACAGATACCGGTAGATGTGCAGACCTGGTTGCAGCAGTATCTGCAGCACTTGGTGGTGTTCCGATTCCTGATCTGCCTGTAGTCGCAGCGGCTCCTGAATATATGGAACAAAAGGCTACCATTGATGCCATATTTGCCCTGGCATTTGGTCTGTATACGTATGTAAATCCAGTGCCATTTGTTACCGGAGCACCATCACTGGTAAAATTACTGACTGAGGATCTCCCCGGAGTGACCGGAGGGATTCTCCATGTGGAGCAGGATGCAGTACAGGCAGCAGATGCCATGCTTGCTCATATTATGACAAACCGAAAAAAACTTGGAATATAACGTTGGAGTGAAGTAAGTGGCAGAAAAAAACAGAGAAGAATTACTTGGAAAAGTATTGAATCTGAAAGACCTGATTGCGTACCAGGACGGAACCATAGCAAGCCGGATGATAATTAATCAAAAGACAGGATCAATTACCCTTTTTTCGTTTGATGAAGATGAAGGGCTTTCAGAGCATACTGCACCGTTTGATGCCGTGGTAACAATCCTTGATGGCGAGTGTGAAGTCTGGATTGATGGTGTTACTTCACCAATGAAAGAAGGTGAGACGATAATTTTTCCAGCAAATGTCCCTCATGCTCTGAGTGCGACTACCCGGTTTAAGATGATGCTTACGATGATTCGGGAGAAGGCAGATGAGTGATGACAAGGATGGTGTGTATTGTAAAGTCTGTGGGGGAATAGTTCCAGAATCTATACAGATCAAGCAAATCCTGGTAGATGGAAAAGCCACCGGGATTAATCAACTTGATTTTATCATTGCTGAAGTGAAAAAACTAGGGTTCCTGAGCAATGCAGAAATTAAATCCGAACTGTTAAAACGAGCAAAGGTTCTCAACTATATCCCAACAAAAAAAGAAGAAGCGTATGCTCAGGGGTTACTGGAAGCCTATTTGAGATGAAAAGGTACGGTATTTATCAGATAGATCAGACATTGTGATTTTCGTTCATCTCATGGATATGTGCGGGTGGATTAGTTCTGCTGGTAATGGAAAGCCAGACCCCTGCATACCATATTCCGGATAAACATTACTCTATCCGGAATACGCTGGATGTATACGTATGTGTACCTAAAACCGGTACATCTTCATGATATTTCAAATCAGATATATCAAAAAAGGGGATGACCGTGGTAGGATCCTACAACTATCCGGTTGGTACTATTTTTATTCTGCACGGAGAGCTTCTATCGGATCCATCTGGGCACCCCGCCATGCCGGATATAAACCGGATAGGATACAGATTATCAGGCCGACACCCATGGCATATGGAAGATGGATGAGACTGTCATAGGTAAAGAAATGTTTCGTATTTCCAACCATTATCAGGATAAAAAAATACCCCATGATAATACTTAGGATCATACCCAGGATTGCCCCAAGAAGCCCAATCAGGGTTGCCTCATATACAAACATACGAAGAATTTCTTTCTTTTGAGTCCCAATACTCCGCAGAACACCAATCTCCCTGATACGCTCAGTGACCGACATCATCATAATATTAAATATTGAGACTGCAGCGACTAGTAAAGAGATACTTGCAATCAGTGTTGCAAAACTGGTGATCGTGCTGACCGAGGAGGAGATCATGGATACCATCCTGCTGGAGTCCTGAACACGTACGGTCTCCTCTCTCCGGTTCATCTGCGATTCGATCTCATTGGAAACCATCGTAGCATCATTGATATCATTGAGAACGATATTGACCTGGTTATACTCATCCTTCGCCCCATAGAGTGACTCATACATATTTTTTGTCATAATAACGGCATTATCTGTACTTAAATCCATAGACATCCCCCTGGATTCGATAATGCCGGATACCTTAACACCAGAATTTGATATTGAAAACCGGCTCCCAACTTTAAACTCATTATCCTCTGCAAATCCTGAACCGATAAGGACCGAGTTATCACTACTTGGATACCCTCCTGCAGAGAGGTTATCCAGAATAGTTTTCATGGTACTTCCTTCCAGACCATAGATTTGAGTATTCCATTCATCCTTTCCTTTCTTTACCTTACCCCGGATGGAATGAACGCCATATACATACCCATATTTACTGGCAATCTTCACTATCGACTTATATTCATTCTTTGTAAGGTTGTCTGATCCAGACGATGCACCAGGTGGTCCGCCTCCTCCGCCTTTTCCGGAATATGGACTGACCGAGAGTTTATCTGCCATTTCAGACAGAGAGTCGGTAACAGATGCAGTCATGTTTGTTCCGAGCATACCCATGCAGGCAATCGATATAATCCCGATAGTTATTCCCACTGCTGCTAAAATCGACCGAAGGAGGTTGATTTTTACATTACGGACAGCCATTGCAAAAATAATGTCCTTCATGAGTTACCATCCGCCTTCTACAATTTTTCCATCCCTGATAGTGATGGTGCGGTCTGCCTGGGCTGCAATTTCCGGATCATGGGTCACTATAATCAGGGTCTTTCCTTTTTCGTTTAATTTTCTCAGAATTTTCATCACCAGAACACCGGTTTTCGAATCCAGGTTTCCGGTGGGTTCATCACACAGGAGGATTTTTGGATTATTGACAAGTGCACGTGCTATTGCTACCCGTTGCTGTTGTCCGCCTGACAACTCACTTGGTTTATGCTTAGCGAGGTCTTCATTGATCCCGACCATTGAGAGGAGTTTTGATACCCTGCCAGTTGTGTCCTTTTTCCGGTATTTCAGGGTGTAGGGGTATTCCACGTTCTCATACGCAGAAAGAAGGGGGAGAAGGTTAAATTTTTGAAAGATAAACCCGATCGTCATCAACCGGAGTTGTGTCAGTTCAAAATCATTCATCTGGGTAATACTTCGCCCCCCAATCAGCAGGTCTCCATGGGTGGGTACATCAAGGCATCCAAGCTGATTAAGAAGGGTTGATTTACCAGACCCGGAAGGTCCGATAATTGCAACAAACTCGCCTTTCTCTATAGTAAGAGAGATATCATCGAGAGCAACAACATCTCCTGAAAGAAGGGGATAGATTTTTGAAATATTTTCAAGGCGAACTACTTCATCAGCCATGCATGTCTCCGGTTATTTAAAGGCGATACGGATTTTACGTCCATTCCCTTTCCGTTTCCAGAGTCGCCATGCAACGAGAGCCACAACCAGAATCCCAATCCCGATGAGGATCTCAGTTATTGGAAGATTGTTCATGCCAGAACCCATTCCTGATAGTGGATTCATCGGATTTACTCTATTCGAACCTTGGGATGATGAACCGGTTGGCGCTCCGGATGGGGGAGATCCTCCTTCAGAAAATCCGGCTGGAGGTCCATTATGGCTCAGGTCCATCCCGCCGTTCGCCTGATTGGTATCAACAGAGATATTTTTCGTGAACTGGTTGCCGGATGAGTCTTTATATTGGATAACGAGGGGGACTGTTTTCAGATTTCCTGGAACGGTAATCTCAAAACTTGAAAAGTCTCCGGTTGTGATCGTTCCGATGACATACTTCTGGTTCGGGTTTCCACCTTCGCCTGCTGCACTCTCAAGAGCAACAACGACACCATACGCATCCGAAAGCCCTGCATTTGAGACGTCTCCTGCAATGGTATTACCACCGGAACCGGATGTGACTTCAATGTTGTTAATTATTGGATCTGCTGCAAGTTTATCGGTTCCTAGCGGAATATGAATGGTATATGCGGTCTGATGTGCATTCATTCCGCAGGTATAACTGATATTAAAATTGAGATCGGTTTCTTTCGATGGAGTAATCTCAAAAAGGATTGCTTTTTCTGAATGAGGGGCCAGATTTCCGATAAATGCTGATGTCCGGTTGCATTGGATACCATCTCCGGTTGGGAGAATCGTAATCCCGGTCATGTTGACGCTTTTTGCATTTCCAAGCATCAGAGAGAGTTTTGTTTTTACTCCACTAGAAAAGACCTGGGGGATCCCGGACACTGAAACAGCCAGATGAGGCTCTTCAACCCGGATTGGAACATTGTACCGAAGACTCCCTGCATCCTTATAATTAATGTAAAAAGCCGGATAGTAGATATTTTCAGGCTGATTTGCAAGAATAGTAAACGTAAACTCTGTTTCAGTCCCGGCTCCGATGGTCCGGCTTGTCTTGTATACATCACTATTCAGGACGACAATATCTTTGGAGATCAGTTGTGCATCGGTGATAGCTACATTAGATGTTCCTGTATTTTCTACCGTAAAGGTGATAAGACCGACATCGCCGGTCATGAGCACTGCAGGATCGATATCCACATCAGTTACAGTGACCCTTCCGGCTGCATCAATGGTCTCATTTGTCGCTGCAGATGCTGATTGAATCAGAAGGAAAACCAGAACAAGAGCTCCGAATCCGGATAAAAATGCTCTCACGAATCCGTTATCTTTTTTACGTACCGGGTTACAACTCTTTTTTATTCCAGGTATATTCATTATTATCCCCAATTAAATACAAAATTCAATATCATCATATCCAAAAACAATCTTAATTAGTAAACCCGGAATGGGATAAATTACTCGAAACCAGCAGGTATAATATCCAACCATCAGGTTCACAATTCATTATCATTTCTTACGGTTGAAACACTAGAGAGAATAGTATGAATAATCCAGAAATAACCCCTGATCCCTGTATCCAATCTGGAAAATTTTCCACCCGTTTGATTTTTCTCATTATGTGCATATCCAGTTGCCTCATGGTATGGACCGGTGTGCTTGCTGAGACAAATGATGGAGAGCAGAATCCCCAGGTGATCACATTTCAACTGACTGATTTTGGAGACGATGATATCCTCCGTGTATCCCTGATGAAAGAGGGAGAATCCTCGAAAAATGGTATGGTCAGACAAGTTCAGAATATTCAATTGAACCGGGAAACGAACTCCATTGAATGGAATCCATGCAATGATAATGCCTGTATGGTTGCCTCACTCCCGACAGCAGGAGGAACAACCGGACGGGACCAGCTCATCCTTGAACTAACCTTTCAAAATCCTGCAGTAGATACCAGTTCCTGCCATGGAAATCCAACCTGTGAACGACTCAAAGGAGGGACATATACGAAAAGTGGCATGCTTGACGGAATGTTTTACACCGGAAAGGTCTATGCAGTATCTGTGCAAAGTCTGAAAGCAGGTATCGGGGAAGCATTCACCATTACTCAGGTATCATAACATTTTTCTTTTTTCAGGTCTCGGCTAACTGATTCAACGTAGTCATGAAATCAGAGATATTCTGATACCGCTCATTCGGATCTGCTTGTAATGAGCGTTTTATTATCTCATCAAAGGGCTTGAGATTACTGTTCACTTCTGAAGGAAGAATGTACTGGTTTTTCTGAATCCGGGAAAATAGTTCCCCGATATTTTGCGTTCCGTATGGTGGAGCCCCGCATAAAAGTTCATAGAGCAATACACCAAGCTGATAAATATCGGTTCTTTGATCACCATTCCCATACTTTTCCGGGGCAAGTTGTTCCGGGCTTGCATAAAAGAGTGAAAAACTCGTATTTCTGGTATCATCAGCCCGTTCAATGAACCGTGAAAGGCCCCAGTCAGTAAGTTTTACCGTCCCGTCATCTGCAATAAGTACATTTCCCGGTTTTATATCCCGATGGATAACCCCGTTTTCATGAGCATAGGAGAGTGCTGATCCAATCTGCACTGTTATTGAGACGGCTCTTTTTGGAGGAACCGGGAGGGTTATGTCTTTGAGTGATCGGGGAATATACTCAAGTTCAACATACGGAACCGGAAAGATATTCTGATCGGTTATTTGAGCAATGTGCGGGTGGGATAAGTCCCGCCATACCGACATCTCATTTAAAAATGTCTTTCCACTGGTCTCATCAGCAGAGAATGGGATTTTCAGGGCAACCACCATATTGTCAGAATTTCTGTTGGCCCGATAGACAACTGCCATTCCCCCACTCCCAATAACAGATATATCATGATATTTTGTTGTCAGTTTTTCCGGAAATGAGGGAGGGAGATCCTGGTTCACCAGAGGAAGGGATCGGGTAATAGTATGATCTGAATTTTCTGTTAGTTTCGAGAAATCTCCTTTCTGCACAAAATGACTTGTAATTAAAGAGAAAGCTGCTCCGGGAGTGATGATAGTAAGTGCGGTTACAATACTTATCTGAAGAGAAAATGCCACAGGAAACCGGACGGATAATAGGAGAATGATGGCAATTACCGCAAAGAGAATGTGAGCCTGATGTATTGGGACCATCGGACGGTTTTTAATGAGTGATACTGCCTGGATTAGCGATGAGAGAATAAGATAGATGATAATCCCAAATGTGGCATAGATAGTGCTTACAAATGGATCCATCCCATTGTTTGAAGACCGAATCTCATAAAGAGTGAAAATAAACACCCCAATCAGGAATGCACTCAGCAGATGGCACCCGGCAAGCATGATACCAGCCCGGTGAGAACAGGTATACCGGAACTGTGATCCAATCACAATCCCGGCAATACTCATGATAAGAAGAATGATGAGGCTTACACCGATTGATATCAATGGTAACTGCCAGTTTTCAAATGGGAGAATCATATCCGGAGGTATCGCATCCCGGGGAAACATTCCCCCCTGACCCTCTGGTGTGAAACGTGATTCTGACTCAGCAGATTGATTAAGATTTCTGGCATTCAGGTAAAAAGGAATACGATTACTATCATTTGGACCTGGAAATGAGTCATGCTCAACTTTTGGACTGGAATTATCAATAGTCTGATCTGCCTGAACAGGGATACATGAGAATATGAGTGCCAGTATGAGGCATATACCTATACAGAGGGTTTTTTGATGAACCATTCTTTATCCAGGTCACAAAGAGAGACTTATTCTGCAATAAAAAGGAACCGTGCTGACATGTTCCCAGTTCCAAGAATGACAATATCGCCGTCCACCAGTTCCCGACGGGTCTGAGGTGGTATTGGTTCAGTATTAATGAACGTCCCTGAAGTACTGCCACAATCCTCAATCTCCCAGGTTTTTCCATGATACATTCGGGCATGGGGACGACTAATTCGTGAGACTGATTTATATTCCTGGGAAAGCATCACGATACCTTTCCCCATTTTAGAAAAACTCATGTCTGTTGGATCAATTCTGCCCAAGGGGATCTTCTCGCCATGAAGAGAAAAAATCTTACCTTCCTCAGGACCGGATGTCAGATACAGACAGGGAGACGTTACTCCAAACTGTGTACTGATGTCTTTTCGTATTGTGCTCAATTGGTTTGCAAGATCTGCATGAGTGATAGTCAACGGAACTTTTGAGAACATAGAAAGATTCGTTATTATCTGCTCCATACCGCCAGGGGCAAGTGAATATTTCCATACCGGATGGATTCCGGTCATAGTCTCTGAGCTCATCCCTGCATCTTTTCTGACAAGACCGGCAAGAAGAAGTTTATCGATATGTTTCCTGATATTTTCATAACTGGTCCGGGTGATCGCCGCGATCTCTTTGAGTTCCATCGGCCTTGTCTCAAGAGAGGAGAGGATCTGCAGCCGGACAGGATTTGCAAGGGCATTTAGATATTCTGACATCTCTACGAGATACTCAGGGTCTCTTTTGCCCTGAATGGTATTGTCTGTCATTATCAGGTACCCAAATCTTATGCACACTGGGAGATTATGGCTTTTCCGTCATGAAGTAAAACGTGTGAATCCTTTTACCAATACATTCATAGATTATTATTCAACCAGATGGAAAACGAACCATGTCATCACATGAACATTATTTAGATGAGATTGCCCGCTATGATGAAAACATTCCCAGAATTCTACCAAGTTCTGAATTATTTTTCTCAACCGTCCTGTCTTTCCTCCCTGATACCCCACTATCCATTCTTGAACTCGGGTCTGGAACAGGCTATTTCACATCCCGGCTGATAAAGAAAAATCCCAAAAATCATATCACCTGTATTGACAAGTCACCTGAAATGATCAAGTTAGCAGAGATGAAACCTGAGATCAGCGGCTGTAATCTTGTTGAGGGTGACATCACAACCGGACTTCCTGAAGAGAAGTATAGTGCAGTAATCACAACTCTCACCCTGCATCATATCTCAGATAAATCCCGGGCAAATTTAATCAAGGAAATCTATCAAAAATTGCCGTCAGACGGTTTATTCATCTGTGGAGATGTCTTCAAACCTGAAAATGAATGGATTGAACAAATATACCGAAACCGGTGGGAAAAGCACATGAGAAATGCAGGTATGCCAGATACCCGGATAAAAGACACCTTATCCGGAAGGGAAAAAGCATATCCTCTCATTGATACAACCCATGGTTTTTACAAAAAAATGAAAGATGCTGGTTTTAACCGGATTCTTGTTCCCCTACACTATGATATGTTTGGCATATGTGTAGGATGGAAATAAATGTAATATTCTATCCCTTTTCGTTCTCTGTCCATAACCTGACCTGTTGCGATAACCAGTTCCGGTAAGAACCAGAAATACGATACGGGCAATAATCAAAAATTAAAACGTGATTTTTAGGCTGGAGAGTTGAATCTCTTTTTCCTGTCCAATAGCCCAGATAACAAATTCATCTGGTGATGGAAATGACCCGGCAGTATAGTCATTTTCAAGACCAGTATCTGTTCCAAGCCGCATCACTTTGGATTCTTCAGAGGGATTATACCGGTAAAGAACTTCGAATTCATTCTCTCTACCATGAAGTTTTGAGATAGCCATCTGATTAAATCCCACTGCAAGTCGCCATTCATCTTCCATGATATCAACAAAAACCCTGCTAACAAGAGATTTGTTATTTCTCCGGATCAGGATCTTACTTTCGAAATCATCAGCAACCTTAGCAGTCTTTGGTTTCGGATCTAGACCAATAAATTTTGACATAGATCAAAATTATTTGTTTATAGAGAAATACTTTGTGCTGATCATTCCTTTCTGATCTTTGGAGCAATTTCTTCTAACAGATCCCACAGACGTGGCCCGGCCCGGTCTGCAACACTGCTCTCAACAATTATAATATTATCTGATGTTATGGCAGATAGCCCAGACAACCGGGGTTCATTTTTAAAATACTCAATTATCTCGGAAGAGTTGCCTCCCATACCGCTCCCGGAATTAATCATGAGAATATCCGGGTTTTTATTGATAAACTCCTCAATATTTGCAATCGCATGTGACTGTTTATCTGAAAATGCGTTGACCCCTCCAGCAATCTGAATGAGTTCGTCCTGGAATGTATCTTTTCCACTCACATAAATGGGATCATACCAGATAACGTGCGCAACAACCGGCTTATCTGAAAGAGATGCTCCTGCTTCCCGAACCTTTTCTTCACGTTCCTTTAATGAGGATACGATTTTTAAAGCCTTATCCGAAGTCCCTGTAATAAATCCAAGGTTTTCAAAATTCCTATATATTCCATCGAGGTTTTCTGCATCAGCATAATACACCGGAATGCCAAGATCCTTTACCCGATCAATCGTTTCCTGGTTATTGCCTGATGATGACACTACTAGATCCGGTTCTAGAGCAATGACTTTCTCAATACTGACGGTTGAAAACCCTCCGATTGTACTCTTTTCAAGAGCTTCCTGTGGATAATCACAATAATCGGTAACTCCCACGATTCGGTCATCAAGACCCAGAGCAAACAAAACTTCGGTATTGGATGGGGCAAGAGAGACAATCCGTTCAGGAGGGGATTGTAGGACAACTGTCTGTTGCTGATCATCCTGGATAGTCCGCGGCCATGGCGTGGAAGGATCATTCTGTAGTTCACCATATACGGGAATGATACAGAAGGAGAGGATAATTACAAGAGAAATCATCCACGACAATGTTTTTCGTTTATTTTTTTCCTCGTTGTTAGAGAGGACCCACTGATTTATCATCACACAAGTACTTATCTTTCGTTAGGTAAAAATTATTTGAACATTGTCTCCTCTGATCCTATGAATACTATACGAAGTTCGCTCATTCTTATTGCTCTTGGTTGTGCTGTTCTGATTGCCGTTCTGATATCAGTTATTACCGGTCCTGTGCAGGTATCTATCATTGATTTTTTAACTGGAACGCTAACTGACAAAACCCACTATCAGATTTTGTTTGATATCAGGTTACCGAGAGCAATTGCCGCTGCACTCGTCGGGGCCGGACTTGCTTGTGCCGGGGCTGCAATGCAGACACTCTTTCGCAATGATCTGGCAGACCCCTACACCCTAGGAACCTCCGCAGGTGGTGCAGTGGGCGTATCACTGGCGATAATTGCTGGAATGGCTCTTCTCGTGCCAGTGGCAGCATTTTTTGGTGCAATCGGATCAGCATTTCTGGTCTATATTCTTGCTGCACAAAACAGGCATATCTCCACAGGAAATCTTCTCCTTACCGGAATAGCAGTATCCATGTTTTTTTCATCAGTAGTATCCGTATGCCTTGTCTTTTCCGGAAATAACATGCATCAGATCATGTTCTGGCTTATGGGTGGATTATGGAATGCATCATGGACTGATATTCCCCTGTTACTTATCACCTTGATACCAGCAGGAATACTGATTCTTTTCTCCCGGGATCTCAATATCATGTCCTGTGGAGAGGCAGAGACACGAACCCTCGGTATAGATCCGGAAAAAACAAAGATCCTTCTTCTTGGAGTATCGGCAGGAATTACCGGCCTTGCAGTCTCAGTATCTGGATCAATCGGATTTATCGGTCTGGTCGCTCCCCATATCATGAGGATTATTACCGGTCCGGATCACCGGATTCTTATTCCAGCATCACTTGGATGTGGTGCACTACTCTTGATCTCTGCAGACACGGTCTCACGAACATGGCTTGGAGATCTTCCGGTCGGGATTGTGACCGCATTTTTCGGTGCACCTTTCTTTCTCATGTTGATTCGCCGGAGGTCGGATTTATGAATAATACCATCCTGGATATTAACTCCCTCTGTGCAGGATATGAACAAGAGGATATTCTCAAAGAAATATCATTGAAAATTGACGAACAGAGTTTTGTTGGTATTATTGGCCCAAACGGTTCAGGGAAAAGTACCTTTATGCAGGTGATAGCCCGATCCCTTTCATTCCGAAATGGAGAAGTGGTATTATTGGGAAATTCCCTTGAGTCCTATTCATTCCGTGATTTTGGAAAACATGTGGGGTATGTGCCCCAGGAGTGTGAGATAAAATTCAGATACCCGGTATATGAGGTTGTTATGATGGGAAGAAATCCACATATAGACCGGTTTCAATCTCCATCACAAGAAGATCATGATGCAGTGAGAAGAGCACTTCTAGTTACAGGCACTGATTCTTTAGCAGACCGACCAGTTACAGAACTTTCCGGAGGTGAACGACAACGGGTCATGATCGCCCGTGTGCTTGCCCAGGATCCAATTCTTCTGCTCCTTGATGAACCCTTCGCCCATATTGACATTCATCACCAGTATGAACTCATCAGGATTATTCGTGAGACTTCACGAGATAAAAGAGCCGTAATTGGGATTTTTCACGATATTAACCTGGCTGCTGCATACTGTGATCAGATTGTGCTCATGTATGAGGGCAGGATACGGGCATACGGAAAACCTGAGGAAGTTCTGACCACCGAACTCATACACGAGGTATTCAAGATACAACCGGTTATCGATATCAACCCTGCAACCGGGACACCCTATATGTATGTCGAGGAAGAGTGGAAAAAATCAGATATTCATAAACCCAGGATTCACCTGATTTCCGGTGGGGGGACAGGTTCGTACCTTATCTCACTTTTGAGCAGATCCGGATATCCACTCAGTTGTGGAGTATTGGGGGAAAATGATTCAGACTGCCTGATGGCAAGAAAATATGATATTCCAACTCTTGCAGAACCACCATTTTCCCGTATTTCCCTCGAAATGGAAGAAAAACTGACCGAACTGATTCAAAAAGCCGATGTTGTCATAGTTACTTCAATGCCGGTTGGGTGGGGGAATTATCCGAATATCAGGATTCTTGAACAGATTGATCCAAAAAAGATAATCTGTATTCTTCCTTCTTCAGGACCATATCTTCCGGATTTTACAGGCGGAGTTGCGACAGATACCATAAAAAGACTCTTGTCATCAGGTGCTCAGATGGTATCAGGCCCGGGTGAACTTCTGAAGATCATCCAATCAAAAAATTACTCCAACGATACAATGCAATAATGGCGCACCATTATACCTGAGAGTTTTTCACCATGAAAACGACACCGGACATTACTCTTCAACAAGCCGCTAAATCACTTGGATTTTCTGATAAAGCCAGCATGATAGAGATCAGGAAAAGATACCATGAATTAGTCAGAGAATGGCACCCGGATGTATCAGTACATGATCCTGATGAATCCCATGAGATGATGATACGATATAAAGAGGCATATGAAATTCTTGTTGATTATTGTATGAATTACCAGGTCACATTTACCGAAGAAGAAAACAATAAACGGAATATTTCCCGATCAATGGATTACTGGCAGGAGCATTTTGGTGATGATCCGATTTGGGGATAACCGACTCTTGCAAGGAATATTTTCAGACTATGTCTCCTTTATGAAATGTCAGGATACAAAATCCGAGTCTGCAATCGACTGATACGAGATCAAATCCGGTCCCGGTGATCATGCGAATCACCTCATCATGATTATAAAACCTGGCCTGAGAGAGAAACCTTCCCTTATCCGGATGGATAAGATATCGCTCTGCAATAATCCCTCCTTTTTCAATAAATGCAACAAGAAGCGTCCCTTCATGCATGAGAATCCGATGAACCTCACGAAAGGTTTCTTCAGGTTTTTTCAGAAAACAGAGAACGGTAATCATAACGACCATCCAGAAGATTGAAGATTGAACAGGAACTGCTTCTCCCACAGCACGAATAACCTCAATTCCTCTATCTTTCGCCATTACACCAAGTGCCCAGGACGGTTCAATACCAAACCGGATACCCAGCGGCTCTGCAAACCGTCCACTGCCAACCCCGATTTCAAGAGCAGGAGAAGGGATATCACCGATGGCCTGCCTGATCCGTCTTAATTCATCCAGATAGATCTCGCGGTTATAAGAGAACCACTGATCATACTCCTCAGCATACTCTTCAAAAACGGTGAGAGGCATGAAATCAGGATTTATTTCCATGCAACCTGGTTTTCACACGCTCCATAAGAGCAGCATCACGACGGTTTAATGTGGTGTAGTCAGGTTTGCCATTCTGGTAACAGTACAGTATTGAATAGAGAAAATCAGAGGTGAACTCCATCACTTCTTTTTTAAATCGCACTTCAAAACTTGATTCGTTCAGAAAACCCTTGATCGAAAAACAATCAGACTTTTCAAATTTATAAAAGCCCTCTCCTAGACCCGGGAGTATCTCGAGACTTCCGTAGTGTTTTAAAAAATCGAGAAATACAGGAGTGACTTCTGTGTCTAGAATAAATTCTTTCATAAACGAACCGTCAGCACAATATTTATGGCGATTAGATCTGAGAATCCGCATGGTGGGCAATCTCCTTTATAGCATCTACTGCTATCTGGCATTCTTCATCAGTCGTAAACCATGAAGGACTGATTCGTACACATCCTGCTCCATCATCAATTGTCTTATGCAGCAATGGAGCACAATGAAGACCGGTTCTGACAACGATATTGTCCTTTCTGGCAAGGATATAACCCACATCATCATTATCCAATCCGGTGATGTTGCAAGCAATAATCGGAAGATCAGGCTCAGGATTATAGATGGTAATCCCTGGTTCTGATGAGAGTTCCTTCATGAAGATCTCAATCTGACGATCTGATTTCGTCCGAAGAGCATCCATCCCGATCGTCTGGAGGAACGAAATTCCTGCAATCAGGGACGCAACACCCGGATAGTTGTGAGTTCCTATCTCATATCGCTCAGGCAGATCGATCGGTTGATCAAGAGATCCGGAATCAGTGCCGGTCCCTCCCATCCGGACCGGAAGAACAGGATCGGGATTTCGAATGCAAAAACCTCCAATACCCGGCATTCCATAAAGACCTTTATGCCCGGTAAACACAAAGGCATCCATTTCCAGTGAGGAGAGATTCTGGGGAATATGTCCGGCAGTCTGTGATCCGTCAACGATAAAGAAAATTTCTTTATCATGCAGATACTCCCCAACGGCACGGATGTCCTGAACCGATCCAAGGACATTGCTCCCATGATTCATTACCACCAGACGGGTTTTATCAGTCACCGCTTCCATGATGGATTCAGGATTTACCTGTGTATTGGAAAAGGGGATATGATCCAGTTCTATCACACCGGTTTTTTCCAAATGATGAAGGGGCCTTAGCACCGAATTATGCTCAAGAGTCGTCGTTATTACATGGAATTTTTTGGTTTGTGATGCAGCAAATCCATGAATGAGAGTATTTAAGGCATCGGTTGCATTCGACGAGAAGACGATTTTATCCGAGGAATCTTCTCCAAAGAAATGTGCTACCGTTTCCCGTCCTTCGGTAAGATAATCTCTTTGGGCTTTGCCGGTTCCTCTTCCACCCCCACCAAAGGGTAGTTCCAATGATTCCTGAACGGCTTGAATTACTTCCGGCGGTTTTGGCCAGCTGGTTGCAGCGTTATTCAGATAGATAAGGGGGTTTTCTTGTTTCAACATTACATACTGAGCGAGAAGGTCGCAAAAAGGTTTTGCAAAGTGAAAATTTCAAATCAATGTCACAATTGAGATAATTACCTCAATATGAATTTTTGATCGGGTGGTTTTTTCATAGGGTTACTGTTCGTTACAAACGAATAGATATCTGAAAAAAATGTAATCATAAATGTTCTTAATGGTGTCACAGCCCCATCTGAATAATCAGTTACTTCAATTTAAGATGACAGTATTAGGGCTAAAAAATAATAATTCGCCTTATTGGATTATGTAACACTCGAAACAACCGTTGGTTAACTCAACTTCCTAAGAATCAACTCCTGTTTCATCGTACTCACCGATTCGATGTATACGTTCTCAACGACCTGAAAATTTCCCAGAACATCCATGAGAGTAACAGAGTTGTCTTTTTTTATTGCACCAACAATATTCCGGGTTATCTTCTCCTGCTCTTCAGAATCTGCGTTTTTTACATATACGGTGAATTCGCACATATGACCCTCCTGTTTTCTATCATATGGATCTTGTAATATTCCAATGTTTTCATGATTTTTTTCTGCCAAGTATGAGAACTTGAATATATGATTTCAGACACTCATTACGGCCACCCGTAATATTTATATCATTACGGATATCCTAATTATGTGCAGATGGATCCAACATCCAGATTACGACTCTCCCTGGGATTTGTTTCAACGGTCGTGAGTATGATCTTTGGAACAAATAAAGGGAGAAAAAACCTTCTCAGCCCGGGGGCGATTGAGATACTCTACTCATCATATTTTTCCAGGATTTGTATGGGAGATATTGCCGGGATGCTTGAAATATCCCCCAGCTCTGCAACAGATCTGGTCAATTATCTTGAACGTGAGGGATATGTCAAAAGGGCTCCTGATTCAGAGAACAGACGGAGTATTCAGGTGATACCTACTGAGAAAGGTGAGGAATGGGTCCTTTCTACTGAAGAAAAGATCTATGGATTTCTCGAATCCGGTCTTTCCAGGTTAACACCCGATGAACAAAAACAGTTTGCTGACCTCTGTGCACGGTTTTCAGGCGTACATGACACTGCCAGTTTTACTTCGTCGATGAGATCATTCCGGGAAACGGGAACCCAGAACCGTATCCCGCTCATACAAAGGCGAAATGGCAGACTGCTCAGGTTAGAAGAAGTTGTTGATACACGATATGCACATCACCGTGAAACAGACATAAAAGAGGAACACATGACAGTAAAACCCAGAATACCAGAAACATCAGACGGAATTCAGGATGAAATAACCGTAGAGCAGTATGACCATATGCAAAGAGGGCTTCGGGATGACGGCCACCTCCCGGTTGAGGAACTTGTCCGGACAACAAAACCAGGAGATAATGCCCTTGAAATTGGTCCGGGGCCTGGATACTTCGGTCTTGAATGGCTCAAGCATACCACAGGAACCTTCCTGACCGGCCTGGAGATAAGCTCAGCAATGATTCGTCTGGCAGAGAAGAATAGTCAGGAATATGATCTTTCTGAACGTGTCATCTATAAGGAAGGAAATGCTCTTTCCATGCCATTCCCTCAAAAAACATTTGATTTCGCTTTCTCAAATGGATCACTTCATGAATGGGAAGATCCGGAGATAGTTTTTTCGGAGATATTCCGGGTTTTAAAGCCAGGCGGTACATTCAGTGTAAGTGATCTCCGAAGGGATCTGTCACCGGAGATCTATCAATTCATGCTGGGCAGTTGTCAGGGTCCGGAGATCAAAAAAGGGTTTCAGACATCTGTTCAGGCAGCGTATACAAAAGAGGAATTAGAGAATCTCTTACAGGATATCAGTTTCACCCAGGTACAGGTTATTGCTCACCCGTATGGACTGGTTGTTATTGGTGAGAAATAACCCACATTAAAAAAGAAGAAATAGAATATTATTCACTCTTTTCCCCGGTCTGTGCTAGAAAACAGGGCATACAGACCACTTTTCCGTCATGAGTCCGGGTTTTTGCATCAGCAACCATTTCACCACAACATTCACAGGGTATTGACTTGAATATCCGGGCTTTTTTCGGAGGTTCCATATCTATAAATGTAATTTTTATAATTTTTTCTTCCGGAGCATGAAGGATTGCATCTGATGCCTGATCTGATAATGTTTGAAACTGTTTCATCTCCTCTTCAGTAGCCTGCCCTGAAAAGACCTTTGGTCGTAATGCATCCATCTCTTTTCTTGGTAACACATCATCAAGATTTGTAACAACACGTACCGCTTTGTCACTTCTTCGACAGTAAAATGTGAATGCATGTTTTCCATAATCATGAATAATAAGATTCCCTTTGCCAGCCGTACATCCGGTGACCATCTGAATAGCATCCACACCACAGGCGTCAGTCTCTGCAATAGCAACTAACTCTTCATCTTTTGGGCGTTCAACCCCGAGTGCCTTCATGGCAGCAATGGCAACACGATACCCGGATGAAAGCCCTCCACATGAATGTCCATGAAACCTGACTGCTTCTTCGTAGGTAATGAACTCTCCTTTTGGTTCCTGTACTGATTGAGGTGAGCACATACACTTACGTTATCCTGAAGGATTCTTATATGCATCGAAATACTGTTCTTGAGTATGATGTGAATCATTATTTATTCAGATTTTTACAACAATAATTGAAAAATTATCAATATTATCATCACAATTGTAACAAAATAATTGATCATTTTCAAAAGTTATAAATTTTATAGCAATAGTATAACTAAATGGGATGTGTTTTTCAAGAATATTGCGACATAACATGTATGTTTCATTCATGATGCAATCTTGGAAAAACATCTAAACGGCATTAAAAGACAATCATTCCGGATGAATGAGGAATCGCATGAAACGAATGTATACCTTCCTACTGGCATTTTGCTGCCTATTACTTCCTATTTCAGCTCTTGCTGAAGATGATCTTATGTATGATCTCGGGTCGCGGGCTGCAGAAGTAGGAATGGATCTTCTAAATTTTGAGCCAGGAGCAGACAACATCCTGGGTCTTACCAATGCAGGTCATGCAATGGTAAAGGGAAAAACCACTGAACATGCACTTACGGGGATAACCGATGTTTCCAGGCTATCCAATGGTAACAATAATCTCTTCCAGGTAAACAGACCAAACTGGAAACCACTCTGGTTCTATTTCTTTAACAAGGATTCAGGGATGGCTGCATATATGGAGCCGGATGCTGCTTTTTACTCCATGAGTACCGAAGACCGCAAATCTCTTGCTGCTGATAAGGCCTTCTCACAGATTTCACTCATGCAGGTGGATCTAGATAAGATGCTTGCTAATCCGAATGAAGGAAATACGACATTTAACAAGAAAAAATTCAGCGGAAATGAATTTTCCCTTATCGGTATTTCCAATGTCTGGGCTGCTGGAGCAGGATATGACTTTATGAACGCAGCTGCATTTCATGACCACCTCTGCCCTGGTGTTACCAGCGGATATATGATCATAAAATATGTTGAAAAGGTCATGCCAATTACAAATCAGTCTGCGGAGACCTATATTGATATTGGATGTCCGAACTGGTGTAAGGAAGATGCATACCAAATGATCTGGGACAGTACTCCAGGTAAAAACAGTATGTATGTCATGGCTTTAAGTCCTGAAGATGAGGCAGCAGTAAAAGCAAAGTATGGCATTCGTCCTGCAGGAATTATTGTCAAATGGAATAGTGTTTCATTAAAAGGTAAGGGTATTGCCCTCGGATTTGATTTTGATACAATCAGTCAAGAATTGGGGGTTGCGAACTGGACCGGACCTGCATGGGCTCCAAAACTGGTTCAGGATATTGGCATGATGGATTATGTCGACAAACCTGAAAGTGCCATAAAAACCCTCAAAGAATTTGAGGTTGATGAAAAACTTTTAACTGAATTAAAGACAGCGGGAAACAACCCGTACAAAGTTCTGGGAATGATTTGAGAATACTGGAGTTAGGGAAAATATTACCTATAATTTTTTTATGTGAGTGAAAACATGACACAAATCAAGACATTCTTCTTAGCATGTATGCTGCTAATTTCTCTTCTTGCAATACCAGCATGGGCAACCGAAACAACAGGACCAGAAAAGACCATTACAGACGGATATGGCAGATCAGTAACCATTCCTGCTGAAGTCAAAGAAGTATTGTGTTCCGGCTCTGGATGCCTGAGATACCTTACTTATCTTGGAGGACAGGATCTCATTGTTGGTGTCGATAGTATTGAAAAAGAACCACAGACCATGGATGCCCGGGGATATGCTCTACTCAATCCTCAATTTAAGGATTACCCGTTATTTGGTGAATTTAGAGGGAAAGATGATCCTGAAAAAATTATTGGGATTGCTCCACAGCTTGTCTTTAAAACCGGTCTTACCGGCTCTGGAACAACTGCCACTACAAATGCAGAAGAAGGAAACAAACTGACTGAAAAGACAAAAATTCCTGTTGTAATGATTCCCTACGGATCACTTCGTGACGCAAAGGAACAGGCAGAGATGTTCAGTGCTCTTCGGATTATGGGCGATGTAATCGGGAAGAAAGAACGGGCTGATGAACTCATCACCTATATCGAAGAAGCTATTTCTGATCTTGAAACCCGGACAAAAGATATTCCGGAATCTGAACAGAAGACCGCTTATGTTGGGGGTGTCAGTTATGCAGGAGCTCATGGGATCATCTCTACGGAACCAGCCTATCCACCATTCATTTGGACACATGTAAAGAATGTTGCCGGGAAAATGGGTACTCAACATGCTGACGTTGCCAAAGAAGCAATTGTTGACTGGGATCCTGAATACCTGTTTATGGATGTTGGAACACTCCAGATGGACAGTGAAGGCGGGATTGGCGAACTGAAGAATGATCCTGCATTACAGGGATTGTCTGCAATAAAGAACGGGAATGTATATGGAGTTCTTCCATACAACTTCTATAACACTAATTACGAAAATGTTCTAGCAGATGCCTACTTTATTGGAAAAACGGTCTATCCAGACAAGTTTGCAGATATTGATCTGGAAAAGAAAACAGATGAGATTATGACTAAATTCCTTGGTGCTTCTCCACTCAAGCAAATTAATTCCCAGTATAAAAACATGGGATTTACTCAAATCTCTCTTTGATGCTACTATGAACACTCATTTTACTTTTTTTCCCAGAGGTGACAAACATGCATGTCGCTGATGGAGAAGTCCCTGCGGATTACCTTGGATATGTCCGGGTAAAATTCCTATGGATTATGTTTGGAGTTATACTTTTATTCATCCTGTTTATCCTTTCAATATCAGTGGGTGCGGTCGCCATCCCGCCTTATGATGTACTTATGACCCTGCTCGGTCAGAATGTAAATCACAAGTATGATGCCATTATCTGGAATATCCGACTCCCACAAGCAATTACGGCTATTGTTGCAGGAGTAGGACTTTCAGTTGCCGGCGTAACCATGCAATCCATTCTTCGTAATCCTCTTGGCTCTCCTTTTACCTTAGGTATCTCCAATGCGGGTGCATTTGGTGCTGCAGTCTCGGTTATTTTTTTTGGAGCAGGAAAAATACAATCAACGATAGCAAATCCAATTACAATAAATAATCCTTATGTCACGACTATATCGGCTTTTATCTTCTGCATGATTGCAACCGCAATAATTCTCCTGATATCACGAATCAGGGGTGCATCTCCGGAAGTAATGGTTCTCACTGGTGTTGCCCTTTCATCCCTGTTTACTGCCGGAACTATGTTTTTACAGTACTTTGCATCAGACACCCAGCTCGCAGCAGTCGTCTTCTGGACTTTTGGTGATGTCAGCAGGGCAGGTTGGTCTGAACTTGCCCTGATGACTGTGATTGTTGTCCTTTCGTGTATCTATTTCCTCTGCAATCGATGGAACTACAATGCCATTGATACTGGGAATGAAACTGCAAAGGGGCTAGGTGTGAATGTTGAACGGATAAGGTTATTTGGGATGACCCTTTCTGCACTAGTTACAGCCGTTCTCGTGGCATTTCTTGGAGTAATAGGATTTGTCGGTCTTGTTTGCCCCCATATGGTTAGAAGAATTATCGGGGATGATCAGCGGTATCTTATTCCCGGATCCTGTGTTATGGGGGGCGTTCTCCTTCTTGCTTCAGATACAGTTGCACGTCTTATCGTGGCTCCATACGTGCTTCCTGTGGCAGTTCTTACCGCATTTATGGGAGCACCGGTTTTCATTTACCTGATTATCAGGGGGTATAAACGATGATTCTGAATGTTCAGGAACTCGGATTTTTGTACCGGAATCATGATGTACTTCATGATATTGCATTTGAAGTAAATCATGGTGAAATTATTGCGATTCTCGGTCCAAACGGAGTTGGAAAAACCACACTACTCAAATGTCTGAATAAAATACTAAAAGCAAAAAAAGGTCAGATTTATTTAGACGGATCAGAGATTAAAAGCCTTGATACTCTAGAAATTGCACGAAGGGCAGGTTATGTCCCGCAGCGGGTTGAAACAGGGAGATTGACTGCTTTTGATGCAGTCCTTCTGGGCAGAAGACCACACATCTCCTGGGATGTCAGTGAACGGGATCTTCGAATAGTTGATGCCATTTTCACCCGTCTTTCCATGGATCATCTTCGTCTCTCTTATATTGATGAGATGAGCGGCGGGGAACTTCAAAAGATTGCTATTGCACGGGCTTTAGTCCAGGAACCACGCATTCTCCTTCTTGATGAGCCTACCAGTAGTCTTGATTTGAAGAACCAGGTGGAAATTTTGTCTACTATTGTTGGAATTGTCAGAGAACATGGAATTGCAGCCGTTATGACGATGCATGACCTGAATCAGGCATTGCGATATGCAGATCGGTTTATCTTTTTAAAAGATGGAAATGTTCACTTTCATGGCGATTTCAGTGAGGTTACACCTGCAATAATCGAAGATGTGTATGGTCTTCCAGTCATGATGGGGACGGTAGGAGGAGTAAGGTGTATTGTGCCCGGCCTTCAACCTATGAAGGCATCCTGATAACACAAATCGTTTTCAATTTTCAGGAATTATTTTGAGAATTTACGAATAAACGGAGTATTACATGACAGACTGGGCAAAAGTATGGACAGAACAATATGAAGCAGGGAGTCGGTTTAAACAAGTCGGTGATTGTGCATCTCTCTGGGAATCAAAAGAACGAGCTCTTGAATTTCTAAATATGTCCAGAGAGAATCCTGAACGAATTGAGCAGGTATTATCCCGACTTCCGATTACGAATTCCAGCAGGATTCTTGATATCGGAGCAGGTCCTGGAACACTTGCGATTCCATTCGCAGAACGGGCTCTACACGTCACTGCAGTAGAGCCATCTCCTGGAATGGTTGCAGTAATGGAAGATCTGGCTCACGAAAAAAACCTATCCAACCTGACCATTGTACAGAAACGATGGGAAGATATCAATCCTGAATTAGACCTGACCGGACTATTTGACATTATTATTGCATCATATTCACTTGGAATGCCAGACATCAATACAGCGATTGATAAGATGAATATGGTATCAAACGGGCAGATTTGGCTTTTCTGGTTTGCGGGAACAACACCCTGGGAACAACACATGGAGCGGTTATGGCCAAAAATCCACAATGACTCATACCAACACGGACCTAAAGCGGATGTATTATATAATGTCCTCTACCAGAAGGGAATTTACCCGAATATGACCGTGCATGAGATGAAATATCAAAAAAAGTACTCATCACTTGACCACATGATTTCAGATATGAGAAAGCAGGTAGGGTGCTCAGAAAAATATGACCCTCTCATCAGGTCTTATATTTCTGATAAAATCAGAATCGATGGAGATTCAATCATGGAGAGCGGCGATACAATCCGGGTCTGCCTATGGTGGGATTCGAAACAGTTTCCTAAAGTCTGAAACCAGGTATAGATTGTTCCCACTCTTACATACTAAAGGTGGAACGAATGAGCATGTTTGTCGAAAAAATGGGCAGGGGGAAGAGTACTCAAACCGATCATCCTTCATAGCAATACGAGCAAGAGTGTACATTCAAAAAAAATTTTTAAATTCAAGATAATTACTTTTTATAAAGAATATCATTTCACATATAATATATATGATAATTTTCTAATTTTGTATTACCATGACGATGAGATCTAATCGAAAGATAGTGATACTGATATCTATAGTCAGCATCCTTTCACTTTTTTGTTCCGTATCTGTTCTGGCTGAAGAGAACACCCTACGAATTTCAACCACGAATGAAGTAAAATCGCCGGCGTTTATTGGAGATTATACTCTTGGTCTCTTTAACCACATATCGAACCCGCCTCTTATGCAGATGGATCAGAATGGAAAACTCATTGGTCTTCTGGCGGATCGTTATGAAGTATCATCTGATAACACACAATGGACATTTTACATAAAAGAAAATCAGTTTTGGAGTGATGGTACTCCGGTTACTGGTGATGATGTAGCATTTTCTATTCAGATGTATGGAGAAAGTGTACCAAATGCAGGATGGATTGGAGAAACCCTGACTGATACCGTAGTTGATGGAAACAAGGTTACATTCACCTTTAACAAACCGTACACAAATCTGGCTCTCGAATTCACATCATACAGCATTCTGCCCAAACATATCTGGGAATCTATTGAAAACCCGAATGAATACACCAGTACCGGTCCATATGTGGGTGCAGGGCCATTTTACCTGGATAACGTTGACCTGAATGCGGGAAAGGTAATTTTTAAGAGAAATCCCAGCTGGAAGGGAACATCTCCAGCATATGATACCGTGGAGATCAGCTGGTTTAAGAATGAAGATGCAGCAGCAAAAGCTCTTGAAAGTGGGAATATGGATACCTACTGGAAATATGCATCATCCTATCCTTATGCTGCAATTGATTCAATAAAATCCTCAGGGAACTTTGATGTCCTGGAAAAACCCACTTCTGGAATGACATTTTTAGGATTTAATCTGAAAAATGAACCATTATCAGACATATCATTCAGAGATACTATAAGTTATGCCATTAATTATCAGGAAATGGTAAACATTGCAACCCTGGGATATGGAAAAGTTCCAAACCGTGGATTCATTCCCCCGGCAATGGATGGTTATACTAGCACCCCTGCAATGGAATACAATCCGGAAACTGCAAAGAAAAAACTTGAAACAGCAGGGTTTAAAGATTCAGATGGGAATGGAATTGTCGAAGGAAAGGATGGAAACGATGTAATCCTGGATCTCTTAATCAGGAATGCTTACAGCCGGGAAGCTGAACTTCTGAAAGAATATCTAGAAAAAGTAGGAATTGGTGTTGAGATCCGCTCAGTGGAAGACAATACCTGGTTTGAATTAAAAGACAACTTTGAATATGACCTCACCCTGACCAGAACAACCCCCTGGGGTATGCTGATGCATGCGAACTGGGCAACCGGATACTTTGACAGCCGGAGAACCGGACAGGGAGTTCTTCATACTGTTGATGATCCGGTATTCCTAGAGCTCTGTGACAATATCCTGAGCACAACAGATCAGACCCTTTTAAGTGGATATGCACAAGAAGTCCAGAATTATTACGCAGATAACCTTCCAGGGATTCCACTCTACTGGAAGAATGACATTACCCCATACAACAAGAAGATCACCGGGTGGTATTCAAATCCACTCTATGGTATCATGAATGAATTTACCCTAACCAGTGTAAAACCTGTAGCCTGATCTCTCAGGTTTTCCCATGGGTACTTTATTTTTATCGTTCCACTATCTTACACGAAAAATAATCAGATACATCTTCTCCTTTATCATAATACTCCTGGTGGTCTTTCTTCTACCACGGATGATGCCAGGAGATCCGATCGCAAATATTGTCGGTGAAGATGTATATCTCTCTCCACAAAAAATACTCGAGCTTCGGAGTGCATTCGGCCTTGATTCTCCTTTACATGAACAATTTTTTGTATATTGTTTGAAACTTACCCAACTGGATCTTGGATATTCCTTTCATATGCACGCACCGGTGAGTTCTCTTCTTATTGACCGGGCAGCCTGGACATTGCTCTATATCGGAATTGCAATATTTTGTGGAATGATCATCGGTATTGTGCTTGGAGAAAAAGCCGGATGGGAGAGTGAAAAATGGTGGGCTCATATCCTGTCTGCCGGGGCGGTAATCATATCTTCAACACCTCCGTATCTTCTCAGTCTTATCTTTCTGGTTATCTTCGTGTATCACTTTGGATGGTTTCCATTCAAGGGATTTTACGATACATTCAGTATAATCAGCATCATTCATCATCTTGTTCTTCCGATTTCAGTTTTGACACTCTTCTACGCATCACGGAATTTATTAATCATGAGAGGAACAGTCCTCTCAGAAAAATCCTTACTATATCCGCAGTTTGTCAGATCGCTGGGAATATCTGAAAAAGACATAATATCAAGACATGTCAGAAAAAATGCCATAATCCCCCTTATTACACTCATTGCACTTGATTTTGGTTTCCTCTTCTCAGGTGCATTATTCATAGAGATTGTGTTTTCATTAAACGGGATGGGAAGTCTTGTCTATGATGCCATTCTCCTTCGGGATTATCCCGTACTGACCGGATCCTTCTTAGTAATATCAGTATTCGTCATTCTCGCAAACATCCTATCAGATATCCTCAGTATTATACTGGATCCCCGTGTCGGGAGGAATGAATGAGAGGGGAGGGATGTGAGAGACCCATTCAGGACGTCTCATTATACCTCTGTATCGGAGTTATTGCCATTTTTTTCATAGTTGCGGTGATCCCCGGAGTTTTCGCACCCTATACAGAAAATGAACGATTTATCCCGTACCAGCATCCGGATATTGATCATTTTCTCGGAACCGATGATATGGGATATGATATCCTCAGCCTGCTTATCTATGCTGCACGTATCTCACTTCTTATCGGATTATGTGCGGGGGGCGTTTCCATTCTTATCGGAACCTCAATTGGCCTCATCAGTGGATATATCAGGGGATGGACTGATGACCTCCTTATGAGCGTTACCGACATTGTCCTCACTATTCCAAAAATACCCGCAATTATCCTCATCTCTGCCTTCCTTAGACCAAGCATCTGGATTCTTATTCTCATCCTTGGATTCTTTTCATGGGAGACAACAGCCCGGGTGGTCAGGGCAAGAACATTGCAGATCAGTACTTCCGGATATATCTTATCGGCACGATCTCTGGGATTTTCCTCGTACCAGGTACTTATCTCTGACATATTACCGGTCATGTATCCGGTTATTCTTCCCAAATTTATGCTCACGATTGCCGGAGCCATGATATCTGAAGCATCTCTCTCTTTTCTGGGACTTTCTGACCCTACGATGAATAGTTGGGGACGAATGATCTCTGATGCATTTACTCACGGTGGTTTTATCAGAGAGATGTGGTGGTGGTTTCTTCCTCCTGCCGTTTGCATTTGTGGGGTGATTATCTCTGTCATCAGGATCGGTATGGTTTATGAAAAGCCCGGACAGGAGTCAATGGTAGAATGAATAAGAACCCACTTCTCCAGGTATCTGATCTATCAGTTACATTTCGGACAAATGGCGACACTATTCAGGCGGTAACCGGTTTTTCATGCCAGCTGAACAATGGTATATGTACGGCAATCATTGGAGAATCCGGGTGTGGTAAATCAGTAATCGCTCATGCAATCCTCAAAATTCTCCCAAAAACCGCATTGGTTTCAGGTTCGGTGCAGTTCAGGGGAATGGAATTACATGATGTATCACCGGATGAGATGAATACCATTCGTGGAAGACAGATTGGCATCATATTTCAAAGTCCAGACCGGGCATTGAACCCAACCTACCGGATTTTCAGGCAATTGGTAGAGCCATTACGAAACCATCGGGTAGTGCCGGAAGAAAATAGAAAAGAGCATATTATCACAACCTTACGAAAAGTAGGGTTTTCTCACCCGAAAGAGGCAGCTCTTCTTTTCCCCTGTAATTGCTCAGGAGGAATGAATCAACGTGCGGTTACTGCGGTTGTCCTTTCACTCCTTCCTGATCTGGTAATTGCTGATGAACCCACTAAGGGATTAGACTCATTTCGGGTGTCTGATGTAAAATCCTGTCTTATGGAAATTAAAGATGAAGGCAGGACATTATTACTAGTAACCCATGACATCTGCCTTGCACGAGATCTCTCTGAAGAATTGCTGGTCATGTATGCTGGAGAAATTGTTGAATCCGGGAAAACACACGATATTTTACAAAGCCCTATTCATCCATACACCAGTGGACTTCTCAAAAGCCTACCGGAGAACGGATTTATTCCGATCCCTGGTTCTGCTCCTTCCTACGCGAATATGCCATCAGGATGTCGATTTCAGGATCGGTGTGAGTATGCCACTGAAAAATGCAATCATAAACCAGAATGTATCCAAAAACATGGGAGGATGGTCAGATGTCATCTGTTCTGCTAGAGGCACGAAACATCCAAAAAACATACCGGAAGGGACTTTTGGGAAAAACTCATAAGATATTGGATTCATGCTCTTTTACCCTTCAGGAAGGTGAAACTCTGGGATTATGCGGCCCTTCCGGATGCGGGAAAAGTACACTGGGTCGTCTTCTAGCAGGTCTGGAGCATCCTGATTCAGGGCAGATCTTTTTTCATGGAAAGAATATTTTTACTGCAGATAAGATTACAAAAAAGAGAATACGACAAAAAATCCAGATTCTTTTTCAAGATCCCCAGGGAACATTTCATCCGGTGAAAAAACTTGGCACCTCTTTGCATCGTGTTGTTGATTTGTATGATCTTCATCTGTCCGAGTCAGATATGACTACCATACTCTCAACCGTCGGGCTTCATCCTGAAATCCTTAACCGGTATCCACAAGAGATTTCAGGAGGTCAGGCACAGCGGCTCGCTCTTGCACGGATTTTGCTCCTTAAACCGGAGTTTATAATTCTTGATGAACCTACATCAGGTTTGGATATATCAGTACAGGCACAGATTCTCCATCTGTTGAAGGATCTAAAGAAAAAAGAAAAGATATCATATCTCTTCATCTCTCATGACCGGAATGTGTTATCATTCATGTCAGATCGGATTGTATACATGACAGATGGTAAACTTCATCCGGATGAAAATCTCATGCAGAAGATATAAGTTCGAGAAAAAGAGGATTATTACTGAAATATTAGGTTTTCAGTCCCAGGGTCTTTTTTACCTCTTCCATATCAGCACCGGATTTGATTCTCCCACCGTAGAGTAATTTTATTGCTTCTTTGTCTAGATCAGACAATTCAGTATTCCGTGCCCCACCAACCTGGTAGAAGAAACTATCTTTTTCTGAATAGGTTGTTCCATGCATCCCCATACTGTAAAGGATACCATAGAGCATGTAATAATGCCGATCTTCGGTATTGAGTGAATCAAGTAGATACAGGTGATCATCAGCAACCATACCGATGAGCTTACCTTCCGGATCCTTAATGAGTCGTTCATTTGTTTTCCGGTCATCCTTGTAATCATCCAGCATTTTCTGCGGGATAATCTTGATGTTATAGAAGTTATACGGAACATCGGCATAATTTGTTTTTAAAAATCCAAGTGCGAGTTCTTCATCCTCAAATTGGGTCGTGTCGGATAGAGAATTCAACACCGGAGCCAGTTCAAGAAGGAATTTTGTATCATCAGCAGTGTAAAATGCATCCATCCAGAACTGATAATCCTTGTTTGATTTAAACTGAGTTAATTTTGGATTATCATTTCCGAAAACAATATCTACAAGATGCTCGGCAACATCTGTTTTATCAAAGGTTTTTCCGGTTTTTTCTGTTCCCTTTTGAACATCAACAAGATCGCCCCGGAGGTACAATATTCGGGGAGAGACAATACCAATCAGGTCATTGTTTTCGTTATAAATTGGATATTCATCAGAGGTAATTTCTGTTTTCAGTTGTTCCAAATCTGAAGGTGCGACAATCTTGATGTTATAGAAATATCGATCATCTACACCTTTATCGGATCTAACAGAATTGCTATCAGACGTCGCTTTTTCTGTTGCTTTTGGACTGGCATCCTGGTTTTGCAATGCCGGTTTTTCTTCTTCAGTGACAGTTTTTTCATCATGATTTTTCTGTTCTGTCTCTGTTGTTGTACTCTCTGCTGGCTGAGATATACATCCGGCACTGAACAGAACCAGGACAAAGAGTCCAATGCATAAAACTACATTCCACTTCATAATTTTTCATACCTTAATATTACAATGTTCTAACTATGTTACAAATATATTGTATTAAAACTACTTTTTTGATTGATTGTTGCCCTTTTTTTCCCATTGGAAATTTCCATCTTTCACATAGGAAAAAATTTGGGATTATTCGTCGTTATCAATCCCCAGGGCTTTTTTAATTGCATTCGTATCAAGACCTGATTGCAATCGTCCGCCATACATCAATTCAATTGCCCCCTTATCAAGGTCAGAGAGTTCAGTGATTTTCGTATTATCTGGATTGAAAATACTGTCCGGCAGTGTACTTTCACCATGGAAACCCATACTAAATAGTAATCCTCTCAGAAGGAAATGTTTCCGTTCATCTCCAGTCAGATCAGAAAGCAGGTAAAGATGGTTTTTTCTGACAATTCCTACGTTATTTTCATTTTTATCTTTTAACAATTGTTCGGTAGCACTATCACGGTCATCTAGTAATTCTTTAAACATGTCTTTGTCTACTATACTAATCTTATAATAGAGATACTGAATCGGAACATAATTGGGTGTATATGATGGAAGAGCGATTTCTTCGTCTTCAAAAGTAATCGTTTGAGAGAGATCGTTTACAACATCAATATATTCTCTTAAAGCTTCCACATCAGACTGTTGATACATTGCATCAATCCAGATCATATAATCCTGTGTGTTTTCAAAAAGATCTGTCTTGGCATTATCCCGACCAAATGTAATTTCTATTAGGTGCTTTCCAATTTTTTCCTTGACATTTTCCATTTCTTTATCAAGAACAGGAAATTCTTTTTCATTGAGATCACCTCGTAAATATACTACACCCGGAGTAATAACTCCAATAAAAAGACCTTTTTCAACTTTCAGAGGAATTCCTTCAGGTCCAATATTGGATATTACTGATTCCATCATTTCCGGAGATACTATCCTGATCTCAAATAATCCTTTAAAATCTTTTGTATCGCTAATACTCCTAGATATACTTTCATTTTGAATTATCTCCCCAGCCCCCATGCAGGGAATCACAAAGAGAACAGTACATGTAAAAATTAATAAAAAAATTAAAAATTTTTTTATCATTAGTGTATGGTACGAATTTCAGTATGTAATAATTATCCCATAAGTATTCTATAGAACTATATTAAAATCAGAGACGTATGGTTTTCTCCCTGATGATGATTTCATACTCGCATGAGTACTATTATCTCGCATCTGGTGACATACAAAGTATAATTTATATAACCTGATATATATTTAGCCTCAATTCCAAAATATAAGAATAATAAATTTCTTTAAAATGATTCCCACTAATATAATTCACCAGTATGTAAAACGTTTATACTAACTTCCGGACATTGTATCAACCTGAAAAAAAGGTGCCCCGGGGTTATGCAATATACTGGTGGTTCCTTTTTTATTTCGTCTTATTTTCAGAATATCCTCAATAAAAAGGAGACAATGTTTCAAAAATCGATGATCTACCGGGTTTTGAATACAGACCCCAGTAATACGTTCGATTATCCTATCATCACCATCATGAGGCATATCCCTGAACCAATGATCTTTGTCGAGTATGACTATTCGACTAATGGAAGAATTTTTTTGCCTCAATTTTGTTTCAAGGAAAAAAGCATTACTAACAGGTATGTCAAGGTCTCCTGATCCATGTAGGATAAGGCATGGAGCATCGAGGATAGAAAGAAGAGCAGACGGAGATTTATTTTCTGAAAAAAAATCATCCGGCAGGTGAATACTCATTGTATTACCATTATCTTTTAGTTTTATCACTCCTTTCCCTTTTCTAGACGCCTGGAGTATCTTTCCAAGATTAGACATGATGATTTTTGTTTCCGGATCAAGTAATGGGATAATATTCTCTCCCCGTGAATTGATTCCATTATTTTTCAAAGGTAGATATTTTTGTGTAAGGATTGAATCAATATCAGTATACATACCACCTGCGATAATATATCCAGCCGGCTTAAGCCCGTATGAAACAATTTCACAGAGCATTCTACTTCCAAATCCATGACCAAACAAAATCGTTTTTTTGATCATGATGCCAGATTCCTTTGTTATGTCTTTTATTACAGAATATGTTCTGTGTATATATGACGATGCCATTATTTCATCATCGGTTGGAATGTTTTGAAGATTGTCTGGTTCAAGAGAAAGGGTGGCAATACCATGACTCTTGAAAAAATCACAGATTTCCTTTTCAAAAGAGATCTCTCTCTTCCAGGCATCATTCCGGCTTCCCGGACCACAATATGGGAGCAATCCATACATCCAGTTTGGAAAAAATATGACCAGAGCTCCTGAATGTTCAGTCACCGGATGAGAGATCTTCCATTGTAAAGCACGATGATGAGAATGAATATGAACATTCATGTGAAGATAAACCGATCTCATATCCCTTAATACTTTCTAGTGTTTTGGTAACAATTGTGTATATAACTGATGTATGAATTAAGAGATAGCATTTAGATTAAGATCTTGGAATAAACAATATAAAACAAAGGTTATTTCAAGATATGTACGCTCTTTTCACTTCAAGAATTTGAGTGAAAAATCCGCATAATTACAGAGAATTAGCGATCTATCTTATATACTCCATCATTACTGTTAAATAAAATGAACAATGAGAGAAAGTAACCTAAACGAAATGAAATTTATATGATGAAATGATTGAGTTAATATTAAAAATATTATTATTAGTAACATTTTTGTATCTTTATTGCATACATTATTATGTGATGGCAAGAGGGGATTTGATACCCTGTATTAAAAAAGCATTTCTACAATGTGAACATGGACAAGAGAATCACATTGCACCCATTTCCTTGTCATCCAGTCCTGAACGATATCACTAAACCAGAATTGTACACGTCCTAAGAGGAACCTCCATCCTCCCTTTTTTCTCCAGGATTACCGATTTATATTACAATGCGTATTCCGGATAAAATAATCAGACAATTAGAATGAGGAGGAAGTGTTGAGGGAGATATACCCCCTGAAATGTTAGAGGAATGATTCACACGATTACAATCTTGATGATCCCCATGATCATCGTTTTCGTGAGGTTCTTCTCCTGTCATCCCGGAGAATGACGGTGTGATGAATAGTAGTTGTTCCCCTGAATGTATATAATTAACGTATAGTGTTTCGACATATAACGAATAAAAAGAAGTACCCTACGTGATTCCAGAATATCGGCAAAAAAAATACAAAAATTTATCAATAAAATATCATTTTAGGAAAATTTCTCCTCCAGAGGATTATCCCTTCCCGGAAACATAGCGCTGAATCAATCAGAAACACTGAACATCAACTGTTCCTTCAGGTATATTAATACATGAACCGATTCTCGTAATGATATCTGAAACCAGACACCCAGAAGATGAGAGTCGGTTGTTGAAAATTATAAAAAGGAGGATTATCTGGAGATAGTATTTTCAGAAATTTACACAATCCGTTGCCCGGTGAAATCGAGGGTTCCAGTAACGCCCGCTGCAGTGATAACTTTGGTTCCCTCAAACTGGTCTCCGGTATATTGAGCATTTACATTCATGCTAATCGGATAGGTTTGTCCGGCATATTTCACCATCGCATCATCAGAGGTAAGGGTAAGGGTACCGTCTGGGGACACCTCACCAGATACTGTGCCTTTTACTTTAATAGTCCATCCTTGTTCTATGAATTTATATGCAACTGTTCCGGATACTGAGTTGTCGTGGGATACCGTGTAATCAATATCAGCTCCTCCCTCAAAGAGAGAGCCATCAACTCCGGTTGTCTTCTTCATAGTTGTATCCTGATATGATCCAACAATCTGATCTGGAGAGAATGATTGGGTGTTCCCGGCAATCAGGGTGTTTTGTGGTTCGTTTGCAAGGTTTACATGGAGACTGCCATCTGAACCAACCGTTCCTACTCCATCAGGAAGTTCAAATGGGAGTGATGATGGGAGCCCGGGAGTGACCGGATCTCCAGCGAATTCAAAGGGATCTGCATCGGCTGATACAGGGAATATAATGAATGATACTAGTACCATTCCAATCAGAACAGCACCAATGTTGATTTTTATGGTCATGATGAATCCTCCTTTCCGGACATGAGATCTGAACTCATGTTCTTTACTCCCTCTTGCGGAAGTACAGGTATTAATCAAACCAATGCGGTGCAATTCTAAAAACAGAAGAATTTTACTTATATATTAAAAGAGGAAAGTAAGTAGGTTGTAGTGCAGACTGTATTATTTATATATTAGTAATTGACACAAAAATAACATATTAATAAATGTGTTTAGATAAAATTGTACCATTACCTCCTTTATCTAAAAATATTACAATTATGAATTTAATTTTTTAATGCAAATATTAAAATCAATTAAATAGAGGAATTATTTTATCAACCAAAAGTATATGAGCAGGTATTTGTATTGTCAGGTGATAATTACTACTCATATCAGAATGCAGCAAAAACGGCTGTTTCGGATATATTCCTGGTCCTTTGTTTCTTATTACAATGCCACAAAATTACATCGTTTCAAAAACCTGTTATGTATGCCAAAATACATCTCATCATCTGAAAAGAGATAAATTTCAACATCCTGATTCATTGGGTCCATCAAAAATCGTAGACCTTGATGGCCGGCCAAAAGAATTAACCGAATACATCCTCAAAAATCTCCTTGAAGTATGCCCTCATTGTGGATATGTTGCAGAAAATATCGAGAAACCTACATCAATAAACCGGGAATATCTTCGATCACCAGAATACGTGAGTCTGTGTCACACTGAGGGGGCAGAATCTCCTTATCTTTTTCTTCGTGCTGCGTTCATCAAGCTGGGAGAACAAAACCAGGAAAAAGCCATAACATACTATGTATACGCTGCCTGGTGTGCTGACAGCCGGTTTCAACATGAATTAGCGTTACAAAGTAGAAAAAATGCAATATCACTAATTTTTTCAAACAACAAATCATTTGCAGATATTTCATCGAAAAAATGGGTGCAGGTTATTGATTTAATCCGGCGATATGGCGATTTTCAAGCAGTCATAAACCATTGCACCACCCTTCTACCTATTGCCGGGCCTATCCTTACGCTTGGGATGGAATACGAACTTATTTTAGCGAAAAACAATGATCGTGAGTCGCATACGAATATTGACGCAGCCACCGTCATCCAGAATAGGGCACGGACCCACTCATCAACCGAAAAATATGTCATCGCTGGAAAAGTCTATTCCATCGAGGAAAATGGATATGGAAGTGGATGGGCCTGGATTTCTGAAACCAGAACATTAATCCTTACTAACTACCATGGCTCGGCCATTGAAGTATCAGGTTCTGTTACCATCCGAATTGACCAGGCAGATAACCATATCACGAGTCCTCATGGTCCGGCTATTCATGTCTTAAATGGGGATCTGAAAATAACCGGATATGGTATATTATCCATCAAGGCAGAAGAACAAGGAATTTTTGTCTCATCCGGTTCGCTGGAAGTCCAACAGTCAGTGCTGGATATCCGGACAAAAGGAAATGGAATGCATGCGTCCGGTACAATCTACCTGACAAATAACACAGTAATTGAGATTCATTCCCGATCAAACGGTTTGATATCCGATTCTGGAAACCTACATTCAAACCTTGGAACGGTTTTAAAAATATTCGGAGAAGAATCCGGTGTTATTATATCCAGAGATGTTACTATTTCAACCGGTCTGTACCACATAGAATCCTCGCAGGGCTCTGGAATACAAATCTATCATGGTTCACTCTCTCTGGCAGACTGCCTTCTGGATATCATAAGTAGTGAAATATGTATCCATATCAAGAACGGAAATCTGGTTTTTAATGTAATGAAATGTAACCTGCACGGATCATGCGGGATTGTGGTTCATGGGATGAGTTCCTTTGAAAAAAGTCTTCTTACCATATGCGGAGATGAAACCGGATTATTTGTCTCAAGAGACGCGAAATTTACAGGAGGACGCTTTGAATGCTCAGCAAAAAATGCTTTGTCAATCAAAGGAAGTCTGCAGATAGCAAATTCTAATATTACTGCATCAGGAGAAAATGCAATCTACTCTGGTGGTGATTTTAAATTAGCCGGAGGAATTCTTATTCTCAATGGAGACACGGTCATGCATGTCTCCAACAATTTTGAGATATCTGATGGACTCATCATCGGTGTTGGAAGGTTGCATGGAATTATTATAGAAGGATCATACACACAATCCGGTGGCGACATTACGATATCCGGGGAATCTCATGAAGGAATGAAGATCTCTGGAAAAGAAATGATAATGACACATGGTATCCTCAAGACAAACGGGAGGACTTGTGGGTTGGAAGTATCAGGGAATGTCTTTTTATTAGGATTTACCTTATTTGCATCAGGAAACATTGGATTTTCTGTGCAGGGTTCTCTGAAGATGGATAAAGGAGAACTAAACGTCACTGGTGAAGAGATAGGTATTTCTCTGAAAGGAGGCACCCTCCATATTGGATCCACACTCTCAGTAATTATTACCGGAAATACCGGGATTTACGCAATCAATGATATTGAAATTGCGGGATCATCCTTTCATGTTTCTGGTCAATTCGCAGGAGTGGTCCAGGAAAAAGGAAACCTGATTATAAATGGCGGCGCTATAGACATTTCTGCGGAAGAATACGGTATTCTGGTTCAGTCCGGCTCCATGAATATCCAGGGAGGGATCATTACAGTAATGAATACCCGTATGAAAGATTTGGGAGGCTCCGGAATTGTTGTCGCTCAGGGAAATTTTCATGCAAACAGTCTTTTGACAGTAAACGGCGAGAGCATCGGGATATCTGTTCCCAATGGAACAATTGCGATTCAACAGGGATCCCTGAAAGCCTATGGGTATCGTTCAGCGATTATCGGAGAATCATTGCATATTCGAGGATTTTCTTCGCTTACTGCATACGGTAAAACGCAGGGTGCGATAATACTTACAAATAAAGAATTCCTGGATGATGAACGGATACATTTCTGGGCTGGAACCTCGGAAAAAACTGCAATCGAAGATGTATATAAGGATCAGAGATATGTGCATGCCTATACAGATGAACCAAGAATTCCAGATAGCATGGCTGAAGATTAATTATTCAGGATCACTGGTGTATCATTATCATTCGCTCATCCAGCAAGATACTTTATCAGCAAAATTACCTTTTTTTCAGAGAATGACTTGTAATATTGCAGCACGAATCCTCGCATAATTCTACATCATCATTCTTTGAATAGATCTTAAATGAATTATACAGAATAAGCACACATTTAAATACTAATTCTAAGACAGAAACACAATTAGCATAATCATTATATAATATTAAAATTTTATTGTAAATAACTATAAATAAAATAAGAGCAACCATCTACATATGATAGAGAGAAGGGGATTCGGTACAGACACACGGATCATATCCCATCTGAACCCTCATGTGGAGATAATGCTCCATCAGGCAGATGAGCTGAAAATGGACGGGAAATATGAAAAAGCAATTGAGGTATACGATCAGGTCATAACCATAGATCCACGGAATGCCAGGGCATTTCATTCACGGGCAAATGTTCTAGATATGATGGGTCGATTTGAAGATGCTATTTCAAGTTATAATGACGCTATTGTCTGTGATCCACTCAATGCCGAAACATGGTATAATAAAGGATTGACTTTGAAGAAAATCGGAAAAAGAATTGAGAGTTTTGCCTGTGTTCAACGCGGACTCTATATCTATCTCGGAACTGAGTGATAAATAAACAAAATCCCTACGTATAAGAGAAACAAAGCGTTGCTTGGTATTTCGGAAATCCAGATCATGTAAGACATTGTATGGAGGATTTGATACCACTGTTTTTCCTTACCGCATACATGTAGGGCTTTTCTTTTTCAAATCACCATCCTCCATTCTCCAGGATAGAGAGAAGGGGTACCACCATCCCAGTATCTAATCCGTTCATGTACTGAATAAAATCTTAACCGAATGGTTATTCGTTCCATGATCTCATGCATCGCTCTGTCTCTGAAAGCAAAGAAAATTTATTACTTTAAAATATAATTGTTATACTTCATACTACAATTCATAATAGTTTTATATACAGCCCATCCAAACACTCATAAATACATATCAGAATACAAGAAATACGAGGAGATATGGATAAATACACTGATAACAGCCTATCAAAGAGCGAATATCCGATAATTACACAAAACCTGACAAAAAAGTTTGGAGATCTCTATGCTGTTCACCAGATGAATCTCTCCGTAGGAAATGAAATATTTGGTATTTTAGGCCCGAATGGCTCTGGGAAAACCACAACTGTTCTGATGTTGACAACACTTCTTGAACCTACCGATGGAACAGCAAGTATCTGCGGATATGATATCCATACCCATCCCAGACAGGTCAGGGATTCTATCAGTTATGTCCCTCAGGATATGGCGGTAGATGTCAGACTCTCCGGACGGGAAAATGTCATGATGTTTGCCGAACTCTATGGTGTCAGAGATCCCGCCAGGAAAACCGAAGAGGCACTGAGGATTTTAGAGCTTGCAGACCGGGCTGATGAACGGGCGAAGGTGTATTCGGGCGGGATGAGAAGAAGACTTGAACTGGCACAGGCACTTGTTCACAATCCAAAGGTTCTCTTTCTGGATGAACCAACTGTCGGACTTGATGTAGCAGCACGAAAAAAAATCTGGGAGCATATCAAAATACTTCGTAAACAGGGAATGACAATTTTTGTGACGACCCATTACATGGACGAAGCAGACAAATATTGTGACAGAGTTGCAATAATTGACCGGGGAAGAGTTCAGGCTGTTGATACTCCGGATAATTTGAAAAACATGATTTCTCAGGATATCATATCGGTCACCATATCCGGTTCCTTTTCCACGATAGATGTACCGGGTGTCAGATTTGCATTTTCAGAAGATGAACAACTGATCTTTTATGCAGAACATGGCGAGGCTGCATTGCCACTACTACATAATGCTCTGACCGAAGCAGGTATGAAAGTTGAGGCTTTGTCTCTTCGAAGGCCCTCTCTTGATGATGTCTTTCTTCACCTCGTAAGCAGTGCAGATGATAAAAGTCCCTTTAAACTAAGTACTTTCCGGAACATGATGGGGAAACGATGAATCCAATTCTGGTATATTGTCACCGGGATCTTAGGCGATGGATTCGGGGAAAATGGGGATTTATTGCTGCTATGGTGATGCCGGCAGCATGGCTGATATTTGTTGGGCTTGCTCTTCCTATCAGGTTTACAGATAACTATATCGATTTTGTGACACCAGGAATCCTGGTCATGACTATCCTTTCCGCCTCATTAGCCGGTGGAGGTCTCCTGATTATGGATCGGATGCTTGGTTTTTTTAATAAATTCCTTGCACTTCCCCCGCCCAGGGAGACTATTCTTTTTGGGAAAATTCTGGTCATTACTATCCGGGGAATTATCCAGTCAACCATAATTCTCCTGTTTGCATTTATGCTTGGGGCACATCTGTATACACCAGTCCAGCTCCTTGGAACATACATTATCCTGTGTATTTTTGGAGCACTCCTCTCTGCTGCCGCAACATCAATCGCGATATATCTAGATGATCATGACCAGTATGCAGCAGCAAATGCGATGATATCAATGCCTCTATTTTTTACATCATCAGCCATGATGCCCTATGATGTCATGCCGGAGTGGTTAGCCCCTATAGCGAGGCTGAATCCGTTAAGTTATGCTATCGACGGTATCAGGATATTACAGACCGGAGAGGTTCCGGTTACCCAGATAAGCCTTCTCTCCATCCTCTGCGTTATCGTAGTAGGACTTGCAGTCCACGCATTTAGGAAAGTTAAAATCTGATATTAAAGACTAATCACATGATAATGCGTTAAGACCTGATGGACATAATACTCTGCTGATTCGGAGAGTTCCCGGATTCAATGAAAACTTTTTTCATCCGATAAAAATAGTTTAATTCATTCAAACCGAACTCCTTAAGCAGGATACCCATTCATGAACCCTGACGATATAATACCTCAAACTGATCAAAACGAATCCAATCCCAAGGTTCAGGACTATTTTTCTGCCCGAATCGTGCTTCATGAGATAAGGGGTGATCTCTACCAGTATATCTGTACTCCACAAAGCCGCAAATCCTTAAAAGCAAAAATTTCAGAGAAATTGTCCGGTCTCAAATCTTTAACCTCAACACATATTTTTCTTGGCCTTGACAAGACTGATACAAATACTATTCAGGATTTTTCAAAATTATTGACTCAGTACGAAGAATTGCTGGATGATGCTATTGAAGCGATTAATTTCGGAAAAGAGCAACAAATAATCGAATCGCTCGATAACGGACCACTCCAACAAACCCATCTGAAGATGAACGAATATCTCTCAATGGGAACGAAAGATACACAGACTGCCCAGTCTGTAAGTCATGATGAAACTCTGCAGGCACAGGTACGTGCCCTTTTTACCATTATCGAAATAATTGGTGCCGTTGCAGTTCTATTTCCGGGAGTTTTTGTTTCGATTGGTGTCCCTGCTACCTTTGCCAAATCTCTCACCATGCTCAATCAGGTCCAAAAAATATATCCTGGTGTCCAGCTAGCCCTTGACCGAAAGAATGAGATCATGATACTGGCAGGAACTATGGCAGCTTTTGCGGGTGGTATGCACAAAAACGCCACCCATTTGTTGCAGCAGATGGCAAAAGATGAAAATATACAGAATATTACGGTTGTTGATGAGAGCGGTAAGACCATCTCTGCGTCAGAACTTGTTCAATATGCCCTTGATATTGAGACCGGCCATGACATCCTTCATCAAACAATATTGGAAAGAGAACAGAAAAATAGCCAAACTGGACAATCACCCCCATTATCAGCAGATCCTGATATGTTACAAAAACTCATCAGACTCATGGAGACGGTTACAAATCCTGTTGGGGAATCACTAAAAAACGTCGATAAAATAGCACAGCAGAACATTCAGGCCAGGTTGGAGGATGCTTCTCGGGGGAAAGAGTTTATTTTTCAGATCCCCATGACACTGAGCAACGTGGGAACCAGTTTCGGGACTGATATAAGTGTAAGGATGAGAGAATTTGCGAAAAAAGTCAATTCAATAACAGAAAAAGAAATAACGGATAATAAAAAATTTTGAAGATCAGGTGATAATTACTAATATTACGAACATCACTCCTCACCACTGGACCCAGAATTTTCACGAAAACACAATTCACAATATTTTTCTCCTGACCATCTCTATTCATGGTATGCACGATATGATTCGGATCGCAGCATTCCTGATTATGATAATCCCTTTCAGTTTTTCTTGTATGGCTGACATTACCGGAATTGATGAAAATACAACAATTCAGGCATTCCAGGAAAACGGGTTTGAGGTAGGTCTTGGAAAAATGCAGACCGTTGATGCAATCGGTCTCTATGATGCAGGAATTACGCCATCCTGCTATGCAATTAACCCAAGTGCACCATATATGTCTTTTAAAGTTCCAAAAGCACCAGGACAAACCAGTAATAACACAATATCAGATTCACCGATCAATCCGGATAACAAAGGACTCTGGCTTGATTACCATACACGTCCGGATGAGGCTTTTGTCTATATCGGGACAACTCCACCTGAGTGTGATTATTTCAGTTATTGTGGGTATATAGCCATGAGATATTTCCCGTTAACAAAGGAAAAAAGCCGAGTGTATGCAAGTCTTGGAGATGCAATCAGTCTTGCCAGGCTGAAAAAAGAACCTGCATACATGAATGGTGTCTTTTCAAAACCGATCATTATCATCTTTACCGCTGATCTGAACGCAGATGCACAGGCAAGAACAGCTCTTACCACTGCCGGATATCCGGAGGATATCATCCATACCCTCGTGATTCCGCATACCCTTGTGAACCTGGGACTTGAATCAGAAACCGATACCCTCACAACCCTTCATCGGGTAGCGTTTTTCACAAATCAAGAAGAAGGAGATGCATACATGAATAGTACTCCGGGAGTTGTATACAGGCTAACCCCGGAAAATGAGGAAGAGCCTTCATTTATTGAAATCCCTGACCTAATCCCACGAGGAAATGGGGATGTACATGAATTGGATCTGATGGATGATCTGAAAGAACTTCGCCAGGCCATTATTGACCGGTACGACGGATACCAAGCAGATGATATGGAGACCAAGATCTGGATATTTGAAGGGTATGATGCCATCCAGAGAGGAATAGATGCTTTGGGAGATATCAGGGATACCGTCTACCTGAATACCACAAATACCATCCTCGGAGACAAAACAGGGGAATGTATCATAGTATACGGGGTAAATCATGTCGCAACCGGAAAGGCGACCTATGCAAATTTTGGTCTGTATGGCCTTGCTGCCCTCAATGGCATACAAGGGGTCTCTAATCATGACTATTCAGGGACTGCAGAAGAGTATTTGCCAGGAAACCCAAATGCACAATACCTCTATGTTGCAAAAATAAGTCGTGAAGAAGATGGAAATCCCTCTACCTCAGTGATTCCATCCGGAGTTGGAGCACATGGAGTTGAACCTGATGAACCCTGTTTTGTCGGATTCAGAGTATACGTAGAGCCTGAAACATCAGTAGGTCCGGCCTGGAATGAGATAGTCTACGACCGGGCAATAAAAATAACCCCCTGATAATCCCTTTTTTTCGAAGTGTCAATCACCATCACCACTATGCCTATCACTCCAGATGTGAGAATCCTTGGAGATGATATCGGCACTTTCCTTATCTCACCCCGTCTTTTTCCATGATCCAGGATGTCTGTTCGGTGATGATATACCCGGGATTCCGGTTCCATATATACATACAGAAATCAGACCTGCTATCTCTAAAAATTATATGTGGATATGGATGCAAACAAAGAATTATCAATAAATATCTCTTATTGATTTAAACGGACGTTCCCAATGGCAATACATGAACCGATAACCAAAGTCAACCTGGACAGAATCACCAATGGTATTTTTGCATTTACCATGACGCTCCTTGCCCGGAATATTGTAACTTCTGATCAGTATTTGCAGGCATCCCAGATCACGGTTGAAAATTTTGTCGATGAAACGATTTTTTCAATTATGGATTTTTTGGGCGTTTTTATCCTTCTTGCCATGTTCTGGATGTTATTCTTTCAGATGTTCCACCGGATGAAAACCTTTGATTATCATTTCTTACACGTCCATATGCTTGCCCTGATGGCTATTGTTCTTATCCCTTTTTCATCATCGTTCAGTAATTTGGGAAATAAAAATTATATCTTTACGGATTATTTTTTCCAGATCAATTATTTCGTACTCGCAATATTACTTGTCTATCTCTGGTACTATGCACATTCACATCCATTCCTTCTTGACCCTGATTTGACTCCCACCGAAACAACCCTTCTCCTGAAAAAATGCTTTGTCCCCCTTTTTGTAGCAGCATTGGGAATTTTCTGGATATATGCCAACCTTCCGCTCATTGATATCCTGTATTTTGTTCCGTTTGTCATACTGGGAATTTTTTTCAGAAATTCACCGGATAATCCGATTGAATAATTTATTATTCTGTTTTGTACACAACCAGTAAATGGGTTATTCTGTCACAACTGATAAGAATCAGTCCAAACATAGGTGAAAGTCGTCATGCAAAAGAGTGTGTAAATGCAGAATCAGAAAATAAACCAAAAGGGCGTGATTACTAGTGTGTTACAACAAATGCGTTCAAAGACGAAGATAAATACAATAGTATTAGGATTATCCAGGTTTCACTCAAAGATTTGATAATATCCGGTAATTTTCTTTTGGAATGATTATCTCAAACCTGACACCCTGCCCATGAGCACCATTCTCAACAATCCGAATATCATTATATTCAAGAACCTCTTTGATGAATGCCATACCAATGCCAGTCCCTTTCCCATATCCTCTGCAAAATATCTTTTCCTTCTCATTATCCGGAATTCCAATCCCATTATCCTGGTATATAAGGTGCCCTGATGCTCCCTCTTCAAAGGACACTATTATTGTATCTGCGGTTATTCCGTGACGGATGGTATTATCGATAAGATTGTAAAAAACCTTTTTTATAAGTCGATCAGCCTTTACATCGAGATCATTGAGGGAATGAATGATGGTAATCTTTCCGGCGAATTCGCTCTGACTCTGATCCAGAATCTCCCCGATATTCTGCCATACCGATCCATCTTCTCCGATTTTTTCATAATCATATGTAAATGCAAGGAGCATAGATATTCGTTTTAGCACACGACTGGCTTTTTCAGTATAAACAGGAATTTCAGATATATCTTCAAGCTCAGATATCAATCCCAGGTATAACTGGAGAGATGTAACCTGGTTCAAAACATCATGCCTGGTTATCTGTGAAAGCTGGGTTAGTCTCTTATTTGCCTTGGCAAGCGATTTTTCTACCTTTTCACGAAGCCGAAGTTCAGATTCGAGGGTAGTTTTCTGGGTCTCAATTTCAGAGATATATTCATTGATGCTAGCCACCATCTGATTAATACTTTGCCGAAGCATCTCTGTTTCACGAAGACCAGTTGCCCGGATCGGGTGAGAAAGAGACGAAGAGGCGATAATTCCAATATCCTCTGTCATCATGGTTATAGGTCGGGAAATATAAATCGAGAGATATTGTGCAATAAGCAGGCCTAATATCAAAGAAATAATAGTGATGACAATGAATCCTATCTGGTAATAAAAAATCACCGTCTCAATTTTTTCTTTGCTTAATACTAGAATACCAACAACACTAAGTTCTGATCCAGACAGTGACCTGACGGTTGAGAGATTGATATATTGAATCGAAATGACCTGGTTTTTCTTCGGATTATTAAAAAAGAAGGATTTTTTTGATTCAAATGTCTGGTTTAAAATAGTATGCAGGCTTTCATTATCAAAAATGCCGGTAACCGAAGACAATGTCTGACTTTTATTTTGTATCCAATACGTCTGTTTTCGATATGCTTTATCATACACCTCTACATGAACTATATTCGGGATGTTCATGGCTTCTTCGGTTATATCCTTGAGCGACGAAACCATCGTTTTATGCATCTTTGAATACTTATCATTCCGAAGGCCGAGCTCGAGGATATACTCATGATCATCTGTGGGGTAGTATCCATATTTCCAGTACAATTTCGAATCATTATAATCCCTTATCCAGCGATCGGATTTGAACTCAGTTCCATTAATAAACTGAGATAGAGATGTATAAAAATCAGGATATTTTTTAAAATCCAAATTTAAATCTCGTGCATATGTTGTAAACTCTACGATTCCGTTCTTGTTTATCATGAGTAATTCAATCTCACCAGGAACACCGGATGAAATGTTCTTTTTAAGAGAGATGAGATCAATTGACGAGGGATCATTCCGGTTCTTTTGGTATGCCTCCAAAAATGGGATCATTCGATCCTGGAGAAGGAAATCAAACTGAGCATCGAAATTCTCAATGCCATATTCTGTCAAAATGACAGATGAAATGAAGGTTTTTTCTGCCTGGAGCTGTGAGTCGATAAATTCATTTGATACCTGATGAATGGAAAATATATAGAGCGTTGATGAAATCAGGACTATAAAAATGAAAAAGATCAAGGTAATTACAAGAAACAACCGTGTACGGTATGACGGATAATCATCCGGCTTACTTCCTGATACTGGTTTTTTCTCTGACATGAGTGTATAAAATCCATGTATGTTCTATAATTCACGGTGCCCGGCTAAGTGTTTTGATAATATCGTTACGAACTGGTTATGATTTTTGAAACCTGAGCTTTTTGTAGACTTCACTTTCAATTTAATATTTTTAGGTATTTTGTGGAAGATTTGCATTAAACCATAATGAACATATGGTTTTTCATACAGAGCATAGGGAAAGAGTGGGTGGGATGTGGAGCACTTGTCTTTAACAGATCGGTTTTCTCAAAACGTTTATCAAGGGTTAATAATAATATGACAAATATATTATTCATTCAATAATCTGGTGATGATGAGGGAAAAAGGAAATGAAAAAATGGAATACGAACACTATTTTGGCTTTTTTGATAGTACTATTCGTTCTGACTCCTGTCATAGGAGATGAAAACAAAATCCTGCCACACGTTGAAGAACACATCCCTGATCCAGGATATGACAAAGCGGGTGACGGTGATGTATCCTGTCCAACTTGTGAAGAGATGAACGGAGTTATGCTTCAGAACGTGAATCCCATGAATCCTGAAGAAATTCTTTTGGCAACACAAGCCGAGGTAAACGAACTGAATGCATTCAATCAGGAGCACAATTATTCATGGACTGCAGCAGTCAACCCGATAGCATTGATGACCGATGAGGAACGTAAAAATCTGACCGGATTTCGAAATGATCTGAATCAGCTTTCATCACACATTTCATCAAAGAATATTACAGCCTCATCTGATCTCCCAAAATCTTTTGACTGGAGAAATTATGGCGGTGACTGGACAAACCCCATTCGAGATCAGGGGAATTGTGCAAGTTGCTGGGCGTTTGCGGTTACCGGAGTATTTGAATCATATAATGAACTGAAATACCACAATTCTCATTTAAATCCTGACTATGCTGAACAATACCTGGTAAACTGTGCCAATGATATGCAAGGATGTAATGGTGGTGGATTTAGCTCATTATCATATTTTGTTGATAAAGAAGGTGCATCAGGTGGAGTCGGGACAGTCCTTGAATCCGATTATCCCTACACTGCAACGGATGGAGCATGCAAGAATCTCTCCTCATTTACCCGGTATACCATGGATACCAGTGTCGGAGAAACATGGTATTATGTCTATCCAGGCCCTTCTGATATTCCTGCTATTGATGTAATAAAGACTGTAATATACCAACATGGACCGGTTGCATCAGCATTTTATGTAGATAAAGGATTTTACTATTATAGTTCGGGAATTTATGACAGTGATACCAAAGCCACTTATTCTAATCATGGAATTATAATCGTCGGATGGGGAGAACAGGATGGAAGAGTATATTGGATCTGTAAGAACAGCTGGGGGACAAAATGGGGTGAATCAGGCTGGTTTAAGATCTATGCAGACATTCTGCGGATTGGTGATTCAACTGCATTTTTAGTTTATGATATGCCTGATCCAAAACAGGAGACTGTTTTGGAGCCAAACCATACTGGGCTGGATTATAATTTTACCGGAAATTATTCTGACGGACAGATCATCATCACCGGAGCAGGGAGATATCGTCTTTCAGATGATTTGACGAGAAAGACTTCAGGAAATGCTATCACAATAGAATCTCCAGATGTTTTTCTGGACGGATATCAACATACGATAACCGGTTCAGGTGAGGGGACAGGTATCGAAGTTCAGGAAGAGGGAGAGGATTGTACCATTCAGAACATCTCCCGGATATCAGATTTCCAGTTCGGGATCTATTCATTTGGTGATCATTTCACCATTTCTAATACACAGGCACATAACAATCACTGGTCAGGTATTGTATCATTTGGCAATAATTCTGTGATTACGCGAAATGTTGCGTCGAATCACAATGACGTGGGAATATATTCATGGGGACATAATTCATCTATTCGTGATAACGCAGTATTTTACAACAGGAATGGTATCTTATCTCAAGGTAATTATGCTGACATCTCCAGAAATATGGCATTTTACAACACGAAGACAGGGATATATGCCGGTGGGTTGTATGTCGGGCCTGATCCTGGTGAAGAGGGGCATGGATATTATCCCAATTTGTCAGAAAATGTTGCGATTTTAAATAAGAAGGAAGGAATTAATAACTTCTTCCCCCATGCCATCATCGAAGATAATATTGTGATTCAAAATGAAGCAGCCGGGATCACTCTCTCAGCCATGAGCAGTAATATATCGGTATCCGGAAATGAGATGTATCGAAATCCAATAGGAATAAACCTCAATGACCGGGCAGAAGATCTCTCCTTATACTCAAATTTTATCATTGCGAGTGAAGATGCAGGGATTTTCGTCAATGCAGGGAATGGCAATGGCTCTGGAAATATCTTTGATAATTATCTGACCGGTCAGGTGCCAGTAGATGGATCCGGAGATATCGGACGTTATACCTGGAATCATCCATCCGGCCCGGTTCCAGGCTCAAATATAATCGGCGGCCCATACATTGCTGGAAATTGCTGGAGTAATACGAACCAGACTGGATGGTCAGATATTTCAGAATTTGACCGGTACAAGGAATATGCATACATACACCAGATTCCTGCAGGGATTGGTTTTGTTGATACCGATATACCAGTGGATAAAGGATATTCCAAGATTCCATATGAGATAATGAGTGGAACCGGTGTTTTTGACAATGCACCGCTGGTCTGGAATGATTATGAATACCTGAAAACCCATTTCGATACATCTGATGATATGAGAATGAATGAAGAAAAAATGAAAGATATATTCAAAGAAATATCAGGGGTTTCATTAGATACCTCTGTTTTTAAAGGAGATGTCCCATCTCATTCTCTCTCACAAAATCTTGGAGATGAAACTATCGAATACTTTGTTGAAGTTTCCGGAAATCCGGAAGAATAATTTTTTGCATAGAGAGACACTGAACGATCCGGTTTCCATATAATGTAAGTTTTTAATTCATCCACGAAAAGCCAGTTTATCACCATAATGCAAACATACGCTCCAATTGAGACGACATTTCATGACCATCGTTGATAACCAAAAATGCCCATCACAGGAAATCTTACATAAAATTAATAATAGGATTTGAATCAAGGTAAAAAACCTTATTTCAATCATGAACGTATTTACTGGATAAACGTGTCGAAATATCTGGATCTAATTTTCTTGCTTTACTTAAGGTCTGGTATGCCTGTTGTTTCATACCGAGTTCATCAAGCACCCGAGCTTTCCAGACTAACGCTTTTACATGTTCTGGCCTGATCCGGAGAGTTTGCTCAAAACAAGAGAGAGCTTCAGTCAGTCTGACGAGGCTTGCATAAATCTGCCCAAGAAAAAACCAGCTATCCGCATTATCTGGAGAATATTGGATGCTTTTTTTATACGATGTGATTGCCTCACGGGTCTGATGTAGTGCCTGATATGCTCGTCCCATATTAAGTAATGAACGTATATCTGAAGGATTTTTGGATAATACCTGCTTGTAGCAGTCAATCGCTTCCTGGAACCTCCCTGCACGATGAAGCAGGATACCTTTATTATACCAGGCATTCTGGTTTTCAGGATCAGTTTCAGTGATGTATTCATAATATTGCAGCAGGTCGCCATATCGCTTGAGTTTTCGTAAGGCAGTAATCCGGTATAATTGGGTATTCTTATCATGTGGATTTATTTTTAACGCCTGTTCGAGAGGTGCAATGGCATCCTGATAGCGATCCATCATCATCAATGCAAGACCTACCTGTGTCCATCCCGAAGTTTTGAGAGGATAGTCCTTTGTCAATTGTTTGGATACAGAGAGAGCTTCATCATACCGACCGAGTTTCAGAAGGGAGAAACAGATGAGATTCATACCTTGAAAATTCCCGGGATTATGTTTTATGAGGCGTTTTGCACTTGATAAAGCTTCAGCATACCGCTCAAGTTTCAGAAGTGAACGTGATTTTAATTCCCATGCGATAATGTTTTTTTCATCCAGTTCCAGGAGATGATCCAGGTACCCAATTGCATTATCCGGCCTTTCAAGGTTGAAATGACAATAACTGATAAGTAAAAGTGCCCGATCATGATCCGGATTTTGATGAAGGATCTCCTCAAATTCTAAAACTGCAGGATGATACTGATTCAAACGTACCAGACAAAGCCCAAGGAGAAACCGAGAACGGATTTGGCTAGCATCAAGGGTGAGAAGATCCTGGAGATACTTCTGGGCCTCTATATATCTACCCTGACGATAGTCATTCAGCGCAATAAAAAATAAGGCTGACATTCGTGTATCTTCGTAGAGAAGTGCACGATTTAAATTTTCAGATGCTTCTGTCGGTTTACCGGTATATATACATACTATACCGAGATAGAGCCATCCTGATGATTCATTAGGATCGAGCGAAATAATCTGGTGAATAAAAGGGATAGCTTTCTGCCACTCGTGCTCCCTGATGAGCTGTCTTACAACTATAAGAAGTGTGTTTAGGCTTGTGTCTACTATTATTTTTGGCTTTGGAGGAATACAGGATATTTCTTCATCTTCATCGCAGGATATAACCGATTCATCCATGTATTCTGGTTCATCAGGGTAATCCTGGATTACTACTCCTGGAGATAAAGGTGGAATACCTCCTAAAGCCTCACTATTCGGTGCTTCATCAGGAGGAGGAACCATAACCATAGATACCTATTCGAATTTGGTTGCAATGAATACATTGGTTCATAGAAACTTGTTCTGACCGATTTTCTCAATAAAGAAATTTAAATATTCCAGCAAACCAGGTAATTCTGTGCCTGCATACAGTTCATCTTAGCCCAATCTCTCCAACCAGAATTACCTGTTCAATATCAAAAAGATCTATACCTTGTTCTCCAAACTTCACTCACTATTGTTTTTTGTCATTTTACATGCCTTTTCATCTTCAATCATCCCGTCCTTCATATTCAGTACCCGGCACATGTATTCCTCATGCCAGTCCTCATGAGTAACCATAATGATTGTCTGACCAAATTTTTCATTTAACTCACGAAATAGGTTAAGAATTGTCCTCGATGTATTTGAGTCAAGATTTGCACACGGCTCGTCAGCAAAGAGAATCCGGGGACGGTTGATAAGAGCACGTGCAATGGCAACCCGTTGTTGTTCTCCACCGGAGAGCTCAAACTGACGGTGATGAATACGGTGACCAAGGCCAACCTGGTTTAAGATCTTTTCACTCTCTTTCAGATACTCATCAGGTGAAATTCCTCTTGCCATAGCCGGAAGAACAACATTCTCCTGTACGGAAAGTTCAGGGACCAATGCATAATCCTGGAAGACATACCCTAGCTTATTCAGCCGAAAGTCACTCTTCTCCTCTTCAGACAGGGCCTCTACATGTATTCCGTCAATTGTCACAGACCCGGTGGTTGGTTCATCTAGCAGACCAAGGATATGAAGCAGGGTTGATTTCCCACTCCCGGAAGGCCCCATAATCCCGACAAATTCGCCACTTTCTATTCTACATCTAACTCCCCGGAGAGCCTGAACTTCAACAAGCCCCATCTGGTACACCCGTGTGACATCAGTAACCTCGATCATTACTGCCCCCGAATTGCATCAAGAATCGGTTCATTTGCAGTCTTCCATGACGGAATAAATCCGGATATCAAAGACACCAGAGCAAGACTGATAACACTTCTTATGACCGGCCCTGATTCAACAACCGGATATACAGCTCCTCCAGGAAAAACAAGCGGATTATACGTAAGATACGTCACAAGACCTGAACTTAAAGTAAGGCCCAGAAGAATACCACAGGTTGCAATTATTAAAACCTGAATGATATACGAATAGACAATAATTCGTTTATTTATACCGATAGCCTTGAGAATGCCAATCTGACGTCTTTTATTGATAGTATTGATGAAAATAACGATAAAGATAACCACGATAGCGATTACCAGGCTCACCATGGTTGAGATAGCATTAATGATCTCAAAACTCCGGATTGCATCATTAACAAATCCCTGGCCCTTCTCCTGAAACGTTCTAATCTTTTCAGCAATCCCATATTCCATGAGGATCATTTTGTACTTCTCTTCATCGCCATTCTGACTGAGTTTTACCAGGACCGATGTAGCCGTATCTGATATCCCATATACCTGTTCCATCTCTTTTAAGGTCACAAATCCATTCCTATCAACACCAAATGAGCCGGTTTCTAGAATTCCTTTTACTTTCAGAGTTTTTTTCACTCCATTGTTAAAGATCACATCAACAGAATCCCCGGTTGTGACCCCACCAAGAGAATCGGTTTTATCCAGACGTTCATCGATGTTTCCGGCAAGTTGTGACCCGAGTAGGATCCGATCTGTATCTCCTTCGGCTAGGAATTCTCCTTCTTTGAGTTTCGTATGAAGGAGAGTTACTTCCTGCTCATACCTTGGATTAAAACCAATTATCTGCCCTGATATCTGATTTCCATGATAATTGTACGTAGCACCGGCTGAAAGTCGTGGTGATGTGCCGGTCACCTCAGAGATCTGATCTATTTTCTGCTTAACTTCTGAAACACCAGTAATGTACAGACTATTCTCCCGTGGTTCGATGACCAGGTTCCCATAATTGTAGTCAATGGACTGGCTGTTAAAGTTGACAACGACACCAGAGATTATAGATGGAAGAAATACAAGGTTTACAAACACCAGTCCCATAATAGCAACCGTGAGGAGGAAGGTAAACCGGTTCCCACGCTGGATCGAACGGATTGCAAGAAAAAATGCAACAGATAGGTGATGTCCGGTCATGATCAGGGTTGACGTTGTCGTCTCCAGTAGAGGAATCCTGCTCCGGCCAAAAGAACCAGTACCAGAATGATTATCATCCCCGAACCATTCTGTTCACCCACAAAGACATGGAGTGGAATAACCTCTTCATGAAGACCAAAATCATCTTTGTACCTGATGGTCAGATGAAAAGGAATGTCTCCTGCCTGTGTCGCCTTCAGGGTGAAGACTGCAGGTGCATCGTTATCCGGTCCGATTGTTCCGACAAACGCCTCTTTTGTTCCATCAAACGGAATATCAAGTGTTGCCCGGACTGATTTTGCCTTATCTGTTCCGGTGTTCTCAATTCTACACACCAGACTAAACATATCACCAAGGTAAACCTGTTCAGGATCAAGAATCTGTTTTGCAATTCCCAGTTCGCCCATCCCCTGAATGAGTATACCCACCTGTTCGTTCTGAATAAGCCTTGTTCCGTCTGCATTCAGATATGAGATGCGAACTGGAATCTGCCTGATTCCTATAGGAATGTCATTATCTGATTGGAATGAAAGTGTTACTGTTTTAATATCTCCGGATTTCAACTCCCGGATAAACTGTCGTTCAGGACTTTGTGAAGATAGTGAAGTATTGGGGGTTATTATCTCGACGATGATATCATGAGCCGATGCAAGGCCCTCATTTTGGAGTTCAAGAGTCACATCAAAAAAACTTCCCGGTGTGATGTTTCCAGGTATAGACCGTGAGAGACGGATGGATGGCTGCTTGATGAGCGTATGCCGGGTATTGACATTGACCGGGATCGGATACTTTACACTCTCCGCCCCTCTGACCCGAATCCAGACTTCAGGGAAAAAGAGACCTTCACGACCAGGTGCCTGAACAAGAAATGTCAGGGTTGTCGACTGCCCAGGACCGATCTCGCCGATGTCCTGGTACCATCCGGATAATACCGTAAAATCAGTGGTTTTTAGAGTTGCAGACTCAATAAAGGCGTTGACTGGAACAGTTATGGATTGGGCAAAAGGATCCTCATCTGATCCCACCGATTCTGTTGCCGTCTTAGATGCCTGCATCGCAGTATTTGCTATGGTGACCTCAATTGTTCCCACCTCATTCGGGAGGATCACATCTGGAGATATTTTATATCCTGTTATGATAACCGTGGGCTCAGTGCTGAGCCCATAAACACTGGGCACCATGAATACTATCAAAACCATAGAAAAAAAGAGAAAGCGTGAAATATTATCAAAAATTCGGAGCATATATCTCTTATTGACAGGAATCTACTTAAATTATTGGCTGATCACCAAGTCTGTTAAAATTGCTAAATTTTGAATCACTTTTTATTTAAAATGAAATATAAGAACAATATTAAAAAATATTGATTTATTTAGGATTTCTGACCGTCCTCAATGATACACCTCTTTATATATCTATAAAATAATTGATACCATTATGAAAGTTCTTCTCTTTTTTCTGCTGCTCAGTATACTCATAATTCCTGCTGCCGTCTTTTCTTTACCGCAGCAGCAAACCACTGTCGAAACACCGATTACCAATCTTCCCCTTATTGCCACATTTGAGGGTGGTCAGCGGTACCAGGCTGGAATCTATCCGGTCATTGTCCTTTCCGGATCCTATCATGAGATGGGTCGTCAGTATGGTGGTCTTATGAAAACTGAACTGAACGATGAATATTCATACCTTATAAACACAGTAACCAGTCAGGGAATAACAAAGGAAGAGATCATGAAAACTGCCAGAGAGGTTCCTGCTTATTACCCGGAGAGGATAAAAGAGATCTTTACTGGTATGTCTGAGACGACAGGACGTACCTATGATGATATCGCATTCCTCTATTACGGGCCAATTTTCCTGTTATTAGCCTCAAGTAACTCAGAACCAGTCCCTGCGTCCTGTTCTTACCTGGCTGCCTGGGGGAATTATACAAAAAGCGGCTCTCCGGTGGTCTCCCGGAACTGGGATCTGGTCGATACGATAATGCCACTCACAGAATGGTATGTTCTTACCATATTCCGTCCGACGGATGGAAGTAATAGTGTTGCTACCTGGAGTCCAGCGGGAGCTCGGCCAGAGACCTTCATGAACAACAAAGGCCTCTTTATTGCTGATGACAACTGTGGGCGGGAAGATAATGCACCAGAAATTCGTCCGGAATTTATCACCGAATACTATAGGTTCATGTTCGACTATTCTGATCTGAACGCACTCGAGGCTGCAATCAACGGCACTGCCCCGGATGTCGGCTGGATTGTTGATGTCGCAGGACCTGATGAGGCTTTTGTGCTTGAGAAATCAACCGACCGGACGGTAAAGAGAACTGGTGACGGGGTTATCGCTGCTGCGAACCATTTCGTTGATCCCTCCTGGAACCTACCAGACCCTCCTGAACATTCGCTTTCCCGGTACAATAATCTCCTTCGGCAGGCAGAAGAAGCAAAAGGAATGATTGATGCAGAGAAGATGATGGAGATACGGGATGTCTGTATCGAAAATGGGGGCTCAAAGTTTTGCCACTCTGAACTGGGTGGTGGGAAATACTCGAGCAATCACCAGATCGTCTACGAACCACAGAACCAGACACTCTGGATGAATGTCATGGACAAAGACTGGCAAAAGGTCGAATTATCCCCGCTTTTTGAGAATTAGACTGGCAGATTACTACCCAGATGAGTTACTGGGATAACTATCCAGCCGCTCATTTTTTTGAGCCACGATGCGATACTCACTTTTTGGTATAGTAATTTCAAAACAGATACCTTTGTCTGCTTCTCCGGTCTCATGCAGGGATATTTCTGTTATGGAGAGGATCTCGCGGGCAAGAAAGAGACTGGTTCCACTTTTGCCAAGAAACTCCCATTTGAAAATCTTCTCTTTCTCTTCTGCTGGTATTCCCTGACCATCAGACTCAATAATGAGAGTAAGGCTCTCCGGATTTTTTCGACACTTCAGTCCTATGCTGGTAACCTCTCCCTGTCTGGCAATTAAATCCATGAGAGCCAAAAATGCATCTTCAAGCAGGGGATCAGCGAATATCTCGATATCAGGCAGATCTATCGTCCGGTTGAGGGAAGAAAGGTCAAGGTGGGAGATGGCATTCAGAAGAACAAACACTACATTCTGCCATCGAGGCTGGTTGATCCCGAGTGTCTGATATTTCTCTGAGAAGGCGAGGCTTTCCTGAACGGATTGCATGATCATCTCCTCTTTCTCAAAGTATCCCTTTGCTTCATCAAAGGATTCAGATTCTTTTGATATCTGGATATATCCTGCCAACTTGAAGAATGCATTCTTAATTTCCTGGCTTGTGAGTTTGTTGAGGAGATTTAATTTTTCCCGAGCCTGAATCAGTGCACTTTCACTTTTTCTCAGTTCATTATAGTTTTGCCTCAGCTCTTCATCCATCGCAGTAAGCTGGTCATATGCAGCTCCTAACTCCTCATTTTTCCGAACCAGTTCCTCGTTCTGCTTTGCAAGTTCAGCAGTTTTCCGTCTGACCTCACGCCGAAGAAGATAACTCATGATCAGAAAGAGAGAAGCAAGACCTGCAACTCCTTCAAGAACCCACCATAGAAAAGCAGGAATTATCTCTTCGGCTGTTATACTATACCACCTCCGCATTGACATACTGTAGGTGGATGAGGGATCTTTCTTCCCTGCTGCAATATACCGATCTATCTCCTTGAGGAGGTCAGGATTCTTCCCTTTCAAGGTTGCAAATCCAAAATTTGCCGGATTAAACATCACCGGAGTGGCAGTAAGCCCATGTTCTTTCATCTCTTCCTGACCTGCAGAATTATACACTACCAGAGCGTCCGCTTCTCCTTTTGAGACTGCAGTAAGAACTTCAGCAGGCGTACCTTTCTCTAGATATGTAGCAGTGATACCGAATTTTGTTGCATATTCTTTCAATCCGATCCCACTGGATGCACCTTTGACAAATGCAACATGTTTTCCTTCAAGATCAAGGATGGTATTAATGCCAGAATCAGGGCGTGCATAGACCTGGGACCAGATAGACATAACCGACTCATTTGTGAAGTCGTACATTTTCAACCGCTCTGATGTGACCGTCACGGCAGGTATGAGATCAATTTCACCACTGGAAAGTCTATCCCAGCTCTCAGAGAGCGTCCCCCTGATCCAGATGACATCATAGCCCTCTTTTTTTGCCAGGTCTTCGATCAGGTCGACTATAAATCCAGCCGGATTTCCTTGTTCATCGGTGAAAAGGGTAGGTTTCAGCTCAGTCTGGGCAATCCTGACCTCTCGGGCTGTAGCAAACGGACAGCAACAGAGCAGTATAACACTCAGGATAACTAGGAGTATTATCACCTGACGTAGAGAAATTTTTTTAGCATTTGGATGAAGAAACGGGATCATAAGCCATCAGACAAGTGACCTGGAGCGGGATGTAGATGACATCTTATTTCAGTTACAGAAATTTAATAGTGTGGATGGACAATAATTGTTTTTGGAATGTCCGACAAATAATTGAAAGATATAATGATGGTCTGTTCAGCCGTTTCACCATAAGAACATCGATTATGTGTAGTTGATTGTATGTCTGGCTCTATATCGAAGATAATCCTGGGATCGATAACCTTTTTCCTTGTGGCAATTGGTCTTTTTCTGCTCTTTGCCATCACGATGGAATTCCTGGAGACATCACGTGTTCTCTATGTGATACTGGGGATCTTCGTGGTGTATTCTGCATGTATTCTTCCAGCGATTGACCGAAGAGTTGAGCGTTCCAAATCTGGCTATGAAGATACAGGAATCCGGCGATACAGGGTTAAGAAAGAAACTGGCCTGAAAATACAGAGACGGCGGAGATACTGGGATTTAATCTCATATCTGGCACTTCTTACAGGTACCTTTGTAGTTGTTCATCTGGTGGTTCTCCTGATGCATGAACTCTCCCATAGTCTTCTTGCTGTGTTGCTTGGGGCAAAACAGGATCCTCTTGATATCGTCTATGGAAGTTGGATTGGATCACATTGGGATGAAAATGTAGATTATACAAGCCTGTTTGCAACTGGAAAAGGTACATTGGCAGCAACCATTGCATGTGCAGGGCCATTCTCCAACATATTGCTCTTTATTATTACCGCCTGGATTTTATCGATAAAAGCAATGAAAAACCATCCCCGAATATTTCATTGCATCTTCTGGACCTGTATCGTAACCTTTTCAATGGTGTTTGAATATGTGTATACCCGGTCATTCCAGGCTCATGATGATTTTGGGAATATCTCTCATGGACTTGGTATCTCACCCTGGTGGATCTTTATCACTGGAACAATCCTTGGGATTATCGCTCTTTATTACATAATTACCCAGTTACTTCCTACATACCTGGCTATTGTAATCCCGAATAACCGGTTACTACAATATACCGCGGTTTCATTTTTCTCGTTTATTATCTTCCTTTTTTATATTGGTCTTCGTATCACAAACTATCCAGATGTTCCTGAATGGTGGTGTGGGGTATCTGGGATCGCTGCTTTATTTATTGTCCCATTTCTGGCAAGTCCCGCCCGAGGGTGGGTGAAAAGGAGAATGAAGGCGGATTTTTGGGAGAGGAATTTATAATGAAAGCATCTTTGAAAGTATTTCCCGTATTTACTAACAAGAAAAACTCCGATTAAAACCCAAAAGTTTTGAAAAATTATATGTTTCACAAATTTTCCTTTGATTCTTCCATAACATGAGGTTGATAAAAGTAATAAGGCAGTTTTATTGTTTTATACCCCAATCAGGTACCATGCAGGAACAAAATCAACAGATCATTTCGGATTTTTTAGAGCATAGTGAGGAATTAAGTGATGATATCATGCTTGAAGTTGAAAAGATGCTTGGGGTTACCCCGTTTATTTTTTCGGTCATGCAAGAGAGAACCGATACATTTGTTCTATCAACCCTTGCCGATTGTAAAACCGGAAGACCGAACCATCTTTCTCCAAAGATAGCTGAACTCGTTGCTATTGCAGCTGCGGCAGGAGCCGGTGCAGAAAATTGTTTGAAAGTTCACATCAATACTGCACAAAAGGAAGGAGCAACCCGCGATGAGATATTTGATACTATCATGATTGCAGCGTTAATAGGAAAGACAAAAATCCTTGCATCTGCTCTCCGATTGTTACCAGAAAGGGAATAAGACGAAAAAAATCATTTTACAGGATGATAATGACCGACAACATGACATGTTGTGTCTGTGGCAAACCCGCTATAGGTATGCAGTTTCTTGGATGCTGTGCATCTGCGGTATGTGAAGACCATGCTGAACGGTTTTTGCTCGCACTGGTTCCCGGAGAAACCATGAAATCTGGTACATGTACTTTTGTTAGATATCCGGATAAGAATTGAAAAACTCATGCCATTTTTTCATCATCATTACCTCTATTTGGGTATGCTCTCTGCCTCATCTTTTATATCCTATCTCATCGATCTCTTTTTATGGCACTTACCGATTTTACTCCACTGATTTTTATAATTGTAGCAATTGTTGGCACTTTTGCCCAGATGATGAAAGAAAATAGGGGAATTACCACATCCCGCCGGATTGAAATACTTCTGAGCTGGATATTTCTCGTAATAGTCGGATTTGGTTGTATCTGGGCATTTATCGGGCATACGTTTTTTGCAGACCGTGTCGCGGAGAGTATTGGATGGCCAGTTGGAAATCCCTTTCAGCAGGAGGTTGGGCTGGCAAACCTGGCTATCGGAGTTCTTGGACTATTATCATTCAGGATGATAGGATCATTTCGGGTTGCGACAATCATAGCATACAGCATATTCATGATCGGAGCTGGAATCGGCCATATCTGGCAGATAATCACAACTGGAAATATGGCAGTCAACAATGCCGGCCCTATTCTCTGGATGGATCTGTTGGTCCCGCTGGTGATAATAATGTTTTATCTCCTGGGTCAGCATGTACACCGGATAGAAGCGAATCCATCATTAAAATGATGAATTTTTTTATTACCTCCTTATTTATGACGTCAATGGACTTTTCTTCATGATAAAGTAGGTATATCCATACTCATGAGAATATTTTCTGTGAATATCCATCTCCATTTCAAGACCCTGGATAATGCACTGTGCATCACTATTATCTGTAAATTTCTCTTTTAGCATACCAAGCCTGGCAGTTAACGGTTTATAAAAGTGATTCCACCATCCAGTATCTGCAAGCCTGAATGAACCAATTAGAGAATACCCTTCTGAACGAATCATCTCTTCTGCTTCCGGCACCGATGGCATATCAGGAGATATTTCATTAAAGAAGTTTTTACACTCTTCAGAAGGGGAATTGGTATACCAGGTACAGTCAGAGATCATCATGTACCCTTGTGGTTTTATAAATTTCTTCCACGTCTGAAGGGCTGGCAATATGCCAATAATGAAAGCAGAACCTTCTGCCCAGACGATATCAAAGATTTCTTCATCAAAGGGCAGATTATCCATAGATGCCTGACGGGTTGTAATGTTCCGGTCAAGCCCAGCTGTTTTTGCCCGATTTGTGAGATCATCCAGGAATGGCTGATGAAGATCAGTTGCCGTGATATGAGAGTCAGGGCTAATCCTCGCAAGTGTTAGATCCTGCATACCGGATCCACATCCGATATCCAGAATCCTTCCCCGTTTAGCATCAGGAGGGAGGAAAGAAAAAGCATATGCTGTTGCTTCATCTAAACCCGGACCTTGCCGGGGCAATCCTTCAAACATTGATGAGATAAGATTTACATCCATGACTAAAGGCGTTCGAATGAAAGAATGAAATGCTTTCTGGTTTTTAGAGAGAAAAAAGCCCGGGCAGCGAAAAATATGTCGAAGAGTCGACAAAAAGAAATAAAGTTGAAAAAAAGGAGTTCATTCGTTTTTACTCATGAAGTATCCGATAATTCATGTTGTAGTTCTGGTATCGATACATCCGGATTACGATACCGTGCCCGTCCGTGTGTCTTTTTTCCTGCCTGAATAGCTTGTACAGGGCAGATATGAATACATCCGCAACAGAGTTCACAATGATGCTTCCAGATCGGCTTTTTATCTACAAGTTCAATATTTGCTGCAGGGCAGACAGAAACACAGATCCCACAGGAAATGCAGGTATCACTGACGGTAAATAGCCGATCTTTGTTGTGTACATCAGAAACAAACCGGTTATAGAAAAGAGAGTGAAAAAATGATAATATTAATGACCGGGATACGGGCTTTCCTTTTCCCTGACGAATATCACCTATTATCTTCTGAATCTCTGTATCTGCTGATTTCAAGAGTTTATCTTGTTTTTTTCCGGTTGGCGGCTCATACATTAGGATATAATTTCCTGGCATGCGAAGAGAATATCCGGCAGAAAGCCCCCGGCCTGTTTGTTTGAGAAGTCCATCCAATTGAGTAAGTGTAGTGCGTCCTCCTCCCCCTCCATTGGTAACAACGGAGAAGACGTACCCAATCCCTGAAAGATCCAAACGTTTGGCAAATTCTGCAACCATTACAGGAAGGCCGGTAAAATAAACCGGGCATACAATTCCCACCTGGTCTGCATCAGGGACAATAGATCCGGTAGAATCCCTGAAGGTAGAGATAGGAATCATCTCACAGTTTTCTAATGAACCGGCGATCTTTTTCGCAACAGACAGAGAGTTCCCAGTGCCAGTAAAATAATACACAATTGTTTTCATCGCCCTTCCTCCCGGTATTGATATCAGAGATCACATATGGATATCGATATTCTTGAAGTAAGATATGATATTCATATCTATTTGGATTCAGTGGAAAAACCGAAACGACTCTCTCATATTAAGAATAACAGGAAAGACTGAATTATCAAATGATTGATGAATCATCAAGGGTTTGGTTTTGTCGTCTATGGAGCATGGATGGGGACATTGACTGTCCCGTTCATCCAGTCGGCAGGATTATCCCATTCAGATTGTTGTGTTTTGGCAAAATAAACTTCGACGATTCCTTTTTCTTCCAATTTCTTCAATACCTGAAATTCATAATTGTAAAATATACGGGTTGGTTTTGCACCTTCCACATAGCACCATACTTTTACAGGCTTTCCAGTTGCTTTTGAAATAAGTTCTGCCATTTCTGCAAATCTGGTCGAATATGCTGCCCATATCGCATCAGCCTGCTCAAATGTAACCGGATAGGGATCCAGGTATGGTTTTCCAAAGATCATAACAGTTCCATTTTCAGCCTTTGAACGCTCATACCAGTGTTCATTCATAATCTGTTGCCAAGAGGGATAGGGGAAATATCCATCCACACCCTGGGCCCAAATCGCACGGTTTTGTGTACCATTCAGGTAACTGCCATCATTTATGGAATCTATCAGCCGGAGCAGGCTTCCATGATTTCCTTTTGCAGAGTAAAACCCCATATGAACCTGAGTGCCGGGTGTGTTGAGTAATGGCTCATATTTCACCGCTTCATCAAAAAGCCGCGGAGTAAAATCCGGATCCTGTAGTTCTTTCAGTTTTTCTGAAGGATCTGGAAATACCGGAATGTGTTCTGAAACTCCCGAACATCCGGAAGGAGAAGACAGAGAGGATATTATGGATTCTCCAAACAGGAATGATGTTGCAAGAATGCAGGAAAAAATGAGAAGACCAGCCAGCACCAGGACCAAACGGGTGCTTCTGGTATTTTGCGGTGATGATTTCATGAAAACCCTCACCCAAGGAATTTCCTGATTGCTCCTGCACGGATGATCATATCCTGAACACTATCTATCTGGCATGCAGTTACTGCTTTCTCAATCTGACCGGAAAGTGCCATATGTTCTGGATGAGGATCCTGGTCAATCCAGTCAGGCAAGATTTTCTTCACATCTGCCGGAAGATATGTGGAATCTGGATTCAGGAATCTGCAGGCATCAGCAAGATCGTCAGTAATGTACCGGTAGTTATCCATGACAAAATCGCGATCCTTTTCTGTCAATACATTCAGTCCGAGTATTTCCGGAGGAATTCCAATAGAATACAAAGCTGCAGTCACGGTAATGGCTCGGGGTAATGATACCGCTCCCATGTTTCGTGAATACCCAAAAAGACCAACATGTAATTTTCGTTTTCTTCTACTTGGAATATATGATGCGACCCGATTGATGAGCGGAGCAAGTCCCTGGATCTGTTTCTGGTATCCTGCAGCGTACCGCTCAATCAATGAAACTGCTATTGTATCGTCAATTTCCCTGGCAGGTGCTATCTCTCGCTCTTCAAGGTACCGGATAGCTGATACTGCTTCATCAAGATGTGCATCATATTTGAATGCAGACTGAATCGTAAATGTATATGCCCCGGCATACTCATCTGCTACCCGTCTGACCGTATCAGGTCGTAAGTTCCCCCTGAACGGAGCGGTTCCTGCCCCTATTATGGGGTAAATCGGAATCCCGCTCTCTTCAGAGAGAAGATGAAGACGCCAGAGCCCTATCTTGTTCAGGAGCACTGCCCCGATCTGTCCATAGTTTACCGCAGGATCTGACCGTGCAAAAAAGACACGCTGGTAATCAAGTTCTTTATCCTGGAAATATCGCCGCAGAATCGTATCAGCACCAAGAATTCCGTCTTTGTCCTCAAAAAGCGGAATAACCCGTATCTTATCTGGATGGAATGAACCAATCCAGTCAGCAATGGTAAGATCCCGGCCACCAAGTCTTTTATGTTGCTGGCCGATGACAAAATCACAGTAATATTGGTAGATATTATCAATTGATGCAAATGAAGTCGTCATCGGAAGGATGACTTCGAAGATGGGTGCAAGGGTATCTCCGTAAAAGTGGTGGGCAACATCATATGAACGGGGGATAGATCCTAGTGTTTCAAGGAGGATTTTCGCTTCAGTTCGTTCGATCTCCGGATTTGGTACACGAAGGGTTAAAAAGAGGTCACGCCCGAGGTGGTGGTCCTTAAAATAATCCCCATACCTGGAGAGGAGTTTTTTTACCACATAATTATCAACCTCCTTTCCTTCACAGTCCCACATCTGCTCCGTGCACCCTAAATGAGAGTACACATAGTATGCTTCTTTTACCTCATCTTCACCGGTTAATTCAATATTTTCAGTAAAAAATGGAGTATGGACATTGTCCGGGTGCTGGGTGCTCATCGTCCGGGGTATTTTCGGGGGTATGCCATACTGTTCTTTCATGTTTTTCAGTACTCATTGGCAGTTCACATGCATGAGTATTCTGATCCTTATGATACCCAAGTATTCAGAAAAATATTCACAAGGCATCTATCATTTATTTCTTCGGGTAATACCCGATAGCGAGGATGGTGCAGTCATCACTCATGGGCTGATCACCGGTCCAGGCTTTTACTTCAGTGTTTAGAAGTGAAACGATCTCATCCGGACCTTTGAATGTGATTTGGTTTAATACTTCTATCGTCCTTTCTACCCCGAAAAATTCCTCACCATGTTCTGCTTCAGTCACTCCGTCACTGACAACCATAAGGATATCACCAGGGTTTAAGGAGATCATATGGCACATAAACTTCTCTTCTTCCAGCACCCCTGCTGGCAGGTTCCCATCTGATTCCTCCTGATATGCACCAGCACCAGACTGAGTTATAAGGAAGGGGGCAGGATGGCCGGCATTACAATAGGTAACCACTCCATCAGGTCTTATGATACCAACAATCAGCGTAATAAACTGTTTACAATCACCATCTTCAAGAAATGAACGATTTACTTCACTGACCAGAGCACAGGGATCACGGGTCTCCCGGATTTTCGATCTGAGAAGCATCCTTGTTGAGGACATCAAAAGTGCTGCAGGAACACCTTTTCCGGATACATCACCCAGTGCAAAATACAGGCTATTATCATCTAGTTCAAGGTAGTCGTAGAGATCACCACCGACATAGGAAGCAGGAATCAACGATGCAGAAAGTTTGAGAGTGTTCTGCTCATGAGTCTTCTGAGGAAGCGAACCGAGTTGTATCTGTCTCGCTGCCTGCAGTTCACCTTCAATCTGGTAAGACTTTCTGGTATTTTCTGCTTCAATTCGCAGGTTATTTACAATGAAGACAAAGATTACAAGCCCTGCAATTGTCGGGAGAAAGATATCAAGAATCCCTTCTATCATCTCACCAGGATCAAGAATATCAGCCCTGATTCCATTATCCCCAATGCCAAACTGAAGGAATCCAATAATAAATCCCAGGATACAAACATGAGGGATTCGGATCAGCTCATTTTTATTTAACAACCGGAACACCCCTCCAATGACTCCACACAGAAGGGTTACCAGACAACCAGACGGCTCAACTGGATGTCCTATTGCAACCTGAATCAGGAGACCAAGGCATCCTGCCAGAAATCCTCCGGGAATTCCAGCAATTAATCCAGCAATAACCGGACCAAGAATCTGGATGCTGATAAAATATGGCCCTATCTCAACGCCAGTCAGGATCCCATATGCATAAAAAAATCCGCCTATGAGGGCCATAAACAGAACTGAGAATGGAGAAAATGATTTAGAGAGAAAAACTCCCGCATACCTGCTCCTGGTTAGGAAGTACGCAATCAGGGATATAACTGCTACACCATCACAGAGCTCAACAAGACGTTCCAGCTCAAAAACCATACCTTTCTCCCGGGTTCATTTTTTTAAAACAGCGATAAAATATCGTTCCAAATCTGTACGTAGATCAGGCACAGAACAGACGAAGACATACACAGAGTTTAAGCGATGAAATCATATATAGGGATATGGATTATTGTGCTAATTTTTGAGCTTCCCTTCAGAGCAAAAATATTTGGGATTGGAAGGGACTAAAAAACCGGCATCCATATCTCAATACATAAATACAAGCATGTGGAGTAATGCTAATAAGAAAAAGGGGGAAGACCATGACTGAGACAACGTTCGAGCTGAGAAAATTTGTAGCTCCTGAATTCATAATCGGTGTGGATGCCCGGCAATTAGCAGGAAGATATGCAAAAAACCTTGGTGCCAGTCATGTGTTTCTGGTAACCGGTCCGAATATCATCAAAGCCGGATGGGTTCAGGATGTTATTGATAGTCTTGAGTCCGAGGGGATCCGGCATACCCTTTTTTCAGAAGTCTCTCCAAATCCCCGCGATCATGAGGTCATGACCGGTGCTGAGCAGTACAAATCTGCAGGATGTGACGCTGTTGTTGCAGTCGGCGGGGGAAGCCCTATGGACTGTGCGAAAGGTATAGGGATTGTGGTCTCAAATGATCAACATATTCTGGAATTTGAAGGCATTGACAATGTCAGGATTCCGGCTCCCCCCCTAATCTGTATTCCTACAACAGCCGGATCAGCAGCCGATGTCTCTCAATTTGCAATTATTACCGACACCAGCAGAAAAGTAAAGATTGCAATTGTCAGTAAGAAAATTGTGCCAGACATTTCTTTAAGTGACCCCGTTCCCCTGACATCATTGAGTAAAGAATTGACCGCACATACCGGGATGGATGCAATTGTTCATAGTATCGAAGCATATGTATCAAATGCCTCATCCCCGGTTACAGACATCCAGGCTCTAGAATCGATCCGTCTCTTAAGTGCGTATCTCCCCCTCGCGTACCATAATCCGGATCATATCGGGTACCGGTATAAGACCATGCTTGGAAGCTTGCTTGCCGGTCTGGCTTTTTCAAATGCAAGTCTTGGTGCAGTTCATGCGATGGCTCATAGTCTTGGAGGACTCTCTGATCTCCCTCATGGAGAATGCAATGCACTCCTTCTGGAATCGGTGATTGACTACAATTTTTCTGTATGTCCAGACCGGTACGAAGCAGTTGCAGAGGCTATGAATGTAGATTGCCGATCACATGACACACAGGGAATTAAACAGAAGTTATTATCTGCTCTTCAAACACTCAGGAATGAGCTCGGAATAACAGAACAACTTGGTGATCTGGGAGTTACCAAAGAACACATTCCTGCTCTCGCAAAATCTGCAATGCGGGATCCATGCCTTGCGACAAATCCACGAAGACTGACTGTTACAGAACTGGAACAAATTTATGAAGGAGCCCTCTGAGGAATCACCCGACTGGGAAAACCAGCGGATGAAGATCATTGGATTAGGCGAGTCCTCTATCCGGAAAAGTTATTATCCTGAACTTCAGCAACGACTGCATGAACTTGAACAGACAAATGGAGAACTTCTTGATGCGATTGAAGAAATTCAACAAAAAGAAGAAGAACTCCGCGAAAAATATGAGGAACTCCGAATTATTCAGTCAGCTCTGGATTTGGCACGGAAAAAACTCAATCTTTTAAATACTCTTACCTTTCAGGATATTCAAAGTGCCCTTTTCTCATTGAGCGGGTACCTGACTTTGACAAAAGAGGTTGTGTCAGAGGAGCCTGCATCAGATTACCTGGATAAATCTCTCCTACAGATGCAAAAGATAGAGCGAGTGCTCCACATCGCAAAACAATATCAGAATATGGGGATTCACCCCCCAAAATGGCAGGGAGTATTGGAGGTTTATATTTTTGCACTTTCACACCTTGACTTTTCTGAATATGAGCGGGAGATCTCTCTGGAACGGCTTGAGATCTTTGCAGATCCATTACTTGAAGATGCATTTCTCTATCTTTTGGAAAATATCCTCAAACATGGCAGACATGCAAACCTATACAGATTCACATATACTGAAAATGAAAATGGGATATCGCTTGTTCTCGAAGATAACGGGATCGGGATCGAGGAACGGAGAAAAGAGAAGATTTTTGATCGAGGAACAGGTCTTATTGGAGGTATTGGTCTCTTTCTGGTCAGGGAGATCCTCTCTATTACCGATATTACCATTTGTGAAAATGGTGAATACGAAAAAGGTGCCAGATTTGAAATATGTATCCCAAAAGGGATGTACCGGTTAAAATCACGAACATAAATTAGAAACATTTCAGGTATTTTTTTGGTATATCATGATTACACCACTTCTTTTCATTGGATCTCTCATTTTTATACTGGTTCTTACGGTCAAGTTTCGGATATCTCCCTTTGTTACGCTCATATCAGCGTCATTTCTATATGGTATTCTTGAAGGAAATGATCCGTCCATTCTTCTTCAGGTAATCGGAACAGGTGCGGCAAAAATTTTTCAAATCCTTGGGATTATGGTGTTTTGTGGTGTCTGCATAGCCCATATGCTGAGACGATCCGGACATATTGACACCATTGTATACGATATCTCCTGTGTGGTGAAAAATCCGGTTGATACCGCAGGAATAGGAGGATTTATCCTATCACTTCCGTTGATGTGCTGTAATACTGCATTTGTTTTGATTGCTCCGATTATTGAACGGACCGTTGGAAAAGAAGGAAAAGCACCATATCTCTATGTTGCGGCAATAGGATCCATCATCTCATTTGTGCTGATATATCCTTCACCGGCAGTTGTTCCGGTTGTCACAACCCTTTTCTCAAATCTTCATGATCCCTGGGCACTCAACACCATCCTGGTCCCGCTCGCAGGCCTGTTCCTGGTTCTGCTTCTTATTTATACACGAGTAACTGGCACTATACTTCCTCAGGAAAAACCATGCCCATCCGGACATCCACGATTGAAAGCCTGGGCTCCAATTATTTCTCCCTTTATCCTTGTCGGCATCGGACTGATAATTCCAGCGGTATCATTCCTTTCCATAATTTCAGTAGCACTGTTTGCCGGACTTCTTGTCGCCATGATCACCGTTGGAAAGGAAGCCAGGGAAATTGGAATGCATGAGGGGACAAAATATGCTGGTCTAATTATGTTTGACCTTTGTGGTGCGGGGGCATTTGGTGCAGTAATTGCAGCAGGTTCATTTCCGGCTGATATTTACACCCTGATTTCAGGGAGTATCCCGGTAATTATTCTGCCATTTATCCTGGCAGCAGCTCTTCAGGCAGCATCTGGTTCACGGGTTGTATCTGCCGCAACAACGGCTCAGATTCTCCATGCTGCAGGGTATCCGGGTATCTATCCGGCTGCTCTTATCCTGATGATAGCAGGTGGTTCCTGTATGGTCTCGTTTGTCAGTGATCCCTATTTCTGGCTTGTACGGCGGTTTACCGGAGACGAAACATGGGGGGTTATCAGAAATTACACTCTTCCTTTGGCAGGGATTGGAATTCTTATTGGGTGTGCCGGGATAATCCTTCAGTTCATTTCAGGGTGACAAAAACAGGGAACCGGATCTGAATCACAGACCGGTTCCGTTCCATACCGTATGTTCAAGGAGTATCCGAAGCCCAATGAGGACGAGAATGATACCCCCGACAATATCAACACGCCGTCCCAGTAAATGACCCAGCCTCCCCCCGGTATAAACTCCTGCTGTAGCAAATATCCCAGAGATAATTCCGATGATTATTGCAGGAATTATGGGGAAAATCTGTAAGAATGCAAAACTAAGACCAACTGCAAGAGCATCGATGCTTGTTGCAATGGCAAGTATGAGAACAGCTACAAGGTTAAAAACATCCGGTGCTGTTTCCTCTTCACCATCCTGTACCCCCTCATAGACCATTTTTCCACCAATGATGAAAAGAAGTCCGAATGCAACCCAGTGATCATATTCTGAAATAAAATCTGCAAAACCGGTCCCAAGCAACCAGCCCAGCACCGTCATACCACCCTGAAATCCTCCAAAGAAGAGAGCAAGAATAAATGCTGCTTTGATTCGGGAAGTCTTCTGATGGGCTCCGACGGCAAATGATACTGCCAGACAGTCCATTGCAAGACCAATTCCAAGAAGAATCGAAGTAAAAAGAAGTTCCATGATGCAGTATATATATTGGTGGTCATTCCCAAAGAGGATACCCCAATGCCTGCATTTTCACACAATTTTTAAAACGTTCATCTCAGCAGAAAAGAGGTTGCTGACCAGTTTTTTTCCCCATAAGAGGTATGCATCTTTCCGAACTGGTGAGGATATCCTGAACATACACAACTTTATCAGCCATTGTTTCCAGTTCTGATATACAGGAATCTACGTACTTTGCAATAAGCAGAACTTCCTGACGTCTGCGGGACCGTTCCCTGCACATAAACCCGAATGGTCCAATATACTCGTCATTATGAATGAACCAGTCAGGTGAGTATTCAATTATAACAAATCTAGAGGGATTGGTCTCCAGCATAGCGATAATATCAATAATATTGCGCTCTTGTCTGAATTCAATCCGATGATGGACTGTTGATAGAGACTCCTGGTACGGCAATTCAGCGGTGTTATGAATATACAGAAGTGAACCGGATCTGAATCTTTCTCCTATGTTTGCCAGTATTCCGGTCAGAAAATCTCGGGAACCAATAAATATCGAAAATCCGTTCTTTGGAATGGTTATGAATTGTCCGGTCATGACGCTCTCTTAGCACCTTATTGTGCTAGTATAAGAAGTTCAGGGAAACAGGGTGAAAGTGAAGTGACATGAGAAGATACTAACCGACCATACGGTTTCATACCTCCTCATTGGTTGAATTCGGAATTTCGATGCAATTTTTTTTATATGAGTGTTGCAATATTTATATCCAGGTAAAACTATGGCAGACTTACCAATTGCAGCCGTTGTACGTGTTGCAAAGAACAGTGGTGCTGAGCGGGTCGGATCCGACGCCTCAGAGATCCTTGTAGCAAAGACAGAGGAATATCTCGGAAAACTCGTAAAAGAGGCAGTAAAACTTGCCGCTCATGCGGGAAGAAAAACTCTTAAAGAAGAAGATATCGAGATGGCTGCAGGCAAGATTGTCTGAAATACAATCATTTTTCTGTTTCGAACATAAATTCAATTTTTGTCAGATATATAGAATAGCGGTCATTGATGGGCAGAGATATCTGCATAACATGATCCTTCATCAATTCCTGCTTGGGATGAAGAGCTTAGGTCTTTTTTTTCGCAAAAATCATTGGTTATTTTCAGGTACGTCCTTCCCCATTCACATAAATCATCCAGTATCGGGATGACAGTCATTCCAAACTCAGTGAGTGAATACTCAACCCGGGGAGGAACTTCTGCGTATACTGTCCGGTTTACCACTTGATCTGCTTCCAGTTCCCTGAGCTGGCGAGTGAGCATCCCCTGTGTTATTGCGGGCAATATTGACCGTATCTCGTTGAATCGAAGAGGACCATCCCGGATATGCCAGAGAATAACCGGTTTCCATTTTCCCCCTATGATATCTATAGCAGCCTCCACAGGGCAACTGTATTTCTTCTTTGAAGAAGTATTTTCCATTAGTACCATTTTAGAGATTATATCATAAAAAAGATACTGCACATGATTTAATACCTTAAATCATATGTTGTTATGGAGGTAAAAGGTGAAAGTTGTTGCATTCAATGGGAGCCCAAGAAAAGAAGGGAACACCAGCATTCTTCTGTCAACGGTGTGTGATGAACTAAAAAAAGAAGGTATAGAAACTGAAATTATTCAAATCGGTGGAAAACAGGTCCATGGATGTACTGCCTGTATGAAATGTTTTGAAAAACAGGATAACAAGTGTGTCATTGAGAATGACTTTGTGAACGATTGTATTCAGAAGATGATAGAAGCTGATGGTATCATCATCGGTACTCCGACATACTTTACCGATGTCTCCGTTGAAGTCAAGGCACTTATTGACCGGGCAGGGTTTGTGTGTATGGCGAATGGAGGTAAACTTACCAGGAAGGCAGGAGCGGCTGTTGTCGCTGTCCGAAGAGCTGGTGCAACCCATGCATACGATACTATTAATCATCTCTTTGGAATAAGTGGCATGTTCACCGTGGGATCTACATACTGGAATATCGGAACGGGAATGCAACCAGGCGATGTGAAAAATGACACAGAAGGTCTTGACAATATGAAAAACCTTGCACAAAATATGGCATGGCTGCTGAAGAAAATATCCACATAATTTTTTAGTCTGGTTCTGGTCATCCAGATATTTTCATACAGATCCACATCTCTTATTGAGGTTTATTGAGTTCATTAAATAAAAATTAAATTGAGGATTTTTTAGGACTCGGGAAATATACCGGCACCTACAATCAAGTCATCCTCTGCCATTTCAGTATACCCAAGTTTTAATCTGACTGCATACTCAAATGCCGGATCAGCAAAGAAATAATAGGTAAATCCTCCCCCCTGTTTTGCGTTCCAGATGAGTTGTTTAACCGGATATTTGCCATAGGGATCCCGATCCTGAAGACGACTCTGTCCTACCAGTCCAGGAAGATAGGGGTTGGCTAAAAGAGTGCCATTAGAGTCGAAGGCAAAGACAAACATCTCCCTATCAGAAAATGAACCATTTGGATCATTAAATTCCTTTATTGCAGCCTCTTTCCCATGTTCCTGTACAAATGCCGCTGCTTTTTGGACTTTTGATATGAGGGCCACACGTCTTTTCTCAGAAAACGAGGCATGGACGTCAGGAAGGTTCATTCCGGCTCCGACGATGAGACTATCAGAAACCGGATGAATAAATGAGACTTTAAACTGGGAAGCATTCTGTGCATGTGGATTTTCAAAAACATAATAAAAGAACCCACCGCCATCTGCTGCTACCATGAGTTTTTCTTCGCCGATAAGAACTCCATTTACATCAACCTTATCCCGTTCATTTTTCCCAATAGTATCTGGGTAAAACGGCATTGCAAGCGTAGTTCCGGTATTGTCAAAGGCAAACACATAGGTCTCATTTGTCACAAATGGTCCTGAAGGGTCATTAAACAGGGCAACTGCATCCTCTTCTCCATGTTCCTGTACATAGTCGAGTGCTTTTTGGACATGGCCAATGAGGAAATCCCGAATAGAATCTGGCGTATCCTGTGGCACCGATACATTTGGACCATATATACCAGAAGCAAGCCACCAGGTATCATCTACACGCTTCACATATGCAAGCTTTGGTTCAATTACTCCGGAAACCGGATTCTCGTACTGGTACCAGACAAATCCGCTCCCATTAAAGGCCATATCCCGCATGGCTGTTATCATGTGAAAACCGGTCGGATCAGTAAGATCCAACTTATTCTTGCCTGAAAATTCCGGATGCCATGGATGAGCCAGGTTAACACCTTCAAAATCATATGCCCAGATATACAGATCGCCACGGGTAAATGAACCGTTCTGTAGGGCAAATTCATGCAATGCAGCATCTTTTCCTTCCCGTTCTGCATAAACTGTTGCAGTTTCAACAAATCTGATGAGATCATGTACTGAGACATTCCTGATTGAGAGGACTGTTCCAGACCAAACAAGATCTCCCTGACTCCCCGTTTCTGTACTAGATGATGAAACAGGAACCATTAAGAAAAAAACAAGAATCAAAAAGAGACTGATAATGATACATCTACGGTTCATATGGTGTAATCTGTAATAGGATCAGATAAACCAGATCATCTGGTCGGAAGTTATTCAAGAACTCTCCTCTTAGGTATACTAGCAAAAAGAACTGGTTACATTACCACAGGTATTCTTCATCCATCAATTGATTTGTTTTGCAGACCATTTTCTGCACACCGAATGGGTAATCATGTAACCTAGGATCCAGGGAGAATCCCTTACATCCATTCGCGTCCATACTAAAACATATACGATAATCCATGACAGCGAACACAGCATTTCATGTAGATAAGGCAACGAGAAACCGAATCTACTTCTCACTCTATGGTGCTGTGTTCTCCGCAATGATTGGGGTTGGCATAGTAATTCCGCTCCTTCCCCGGTATGCAGTTACCCTAGGTGCAACAGGTATCTGGATTGGAGCAATTTTTTCCGCATTTGCCATATCACGTCTTATTTTCCTCCCCCTCTTTGGAAAAATATCTGACACAATCGGGAGGAAGCGATTAATCGTATATGGCCTTTGTGCGTACACCGTTCTCTCACTCTTGTATCTTCTGGCAGGATCGGTGTATGAGATCACAGCTTTGAGGTTTTTTCATGGTATGGCTTCTGCTATGATCCTGCCGATTGCTCTTGCATACATTAATGATATTGCACCGATTGGAGAGGAAGGGAAATTTATCGGATCATTTGTTAGTTCAATCTATCTGGGCATGAGCTTTGGACCATTTATAGGTGGTGTGATTATGGATCTTCTCTCGATGAATGCCGTCTTTTTTGCCATGGCTTTTTTCTCTTTGCTGGCCCTGGTGACAAGTATACTCTACCTCCCAGATATTCAGACAGGCCCGGCAATTAAAACTTCTTTCAGGGAGATTATTTTTCATAAAAACCTCCAGGGCCCGGTATTATATCAACTGATGTATGCTCTGGCAAATGGAACATTCATGGTTTTTCTCCCAATTCTGGCGATACAGGACCCATTGATATCTGCTTCAGAGATCGGAGTTATCATCCTGGTTTCTGTGCTTACGACACCGATATTTCAGCACTTCTTCTCACGGATTGCAGACTCCTTCAGGCGGTATCATCTCATTGCACTTGGTGTTACCATGATAGGAACATCACTCCTTGTTATTCCGGTTGTGCAGGGATTATCAGCATACCTGCTATCTGCTGTCCTTTTGGGAGTAGGACGAGGGATTTCACTTCCGTCTCTATTTGCTCTGGTCTCGTGTGCAGGACGGGAAATCGGTCAGGGAAGTGCTTCGGGGATGGTAAATATGTCACTTGCAATTGGGCTGATTGTTGCTCCGCTCCTCTCTGGGGTGATTATGGACCTTTCCGGAATTGATATGGTTTTTTATGTTTCAGGAGTTATGAGCCTTTTCTGTACGGGAATTTTTATCCGGCTGAATAATAGAGAGGAGCGATCTGAAAATCCGATGACATGTTGACCATTCATGATCATAGTAAACGAGAATATTACCCAGTATAGAAATATGCTCCAGAAAGTAACAATCCTACACAGATAATTACCCATCGAAAGAGGTCAGGATTTATCTTTTCGACCAGAGTGCCACCTAACAGACCGCCCAGAATTGAGCCGACACTCATAACAAGAACAATAAGCCATTCAATTGTTCCGGAGAAGATAAAAAACACAGCGGCGGTTACATTAACACTGAACGATATCGCAAGTTTCAGAATGTTCAAGCTTGCCAACGAGTCATCATACAATAGTCCCAGGACGGCAATAACGATAACACTGACACCTGCTCCAAAATACCCGCCATAAACAGACGACAGGAACAGGAGAAGAAATCCCCCATACTGAACCGAAGAAGGAGGAGAGTGAGTATCTGAACGATATTGTATCCATCTCTTTATGGGAACCTGCAGTACTAGAAGAAGTGTTGCAAACAAAATCAGATAGGGAATGAGAATCCGAAATGATTGTTCATCAGAGTGAACAAGTAAAAATCCTCCGATCAAACCTCCCAGGATACTAAGTGGAATTATCTGCCAAAGCCTGTTTTTCTGAGTTTTAAACTCTTTCCGCTGTGCAATTATACCGCCAAAATATCCTGGACAGAGTGCAAGGGTATTGGTAATGTTTGCGGTTATGGGAGGAATTCCAAGAGCAATAAGTACTGGAAAACTAACCAGTGTGCCTCCTCCCGCTACTGCATTCAGAATCCCTGCTATACATGCTGCAAAAAATTCAATCAGCTCATTCATGAATTGCTACCAGACCTACCGATGCATCCCAGATAAACCCTCAATATCGGTTCGTGCAATATGTATACATTATCACGAGAGAATATAGAATGAAACATCAGGAAATCATTTTTTGGAGCACATTTATCTGATATTTGAGAAATATCATAATATTTACGATAATTTACACTTTCACCCTGCTTATCAAAAGTTCATATACCTGATCACAAAACATGTATCGGTAGCATATATTCGAGAAGAGAATTACATTTTCAATTCTTCGAACCTGTGCAGGAGTAATGTAAATGATACGGTATCAATCAGTTGTCCTGTTATGTTCAGACATAGCCATATCAAAACAGTTTTATCAGGATCTCTTTCAGTTGGAGATTGAACTTGACATTGGAGGTCTTGTAACATTCGTTGGCGGAATCTCTCTTTGGGAGAAGAAAGATGCATTATATCTCCTCTACCCCGGATCTGACACGATAACAAATCCAGAAAAGCCAGCACAGGAACTCTACTTTGAGACTGATGAAATTGTGGAATTTTCTACCATACTGCAGGAGAGAAAAGTGCCCCTCCTTCACGAGATTCAAGTTACTCCCTGGAATCAGCGTACAATCCGGTTCTTTGATCCCGATGGGAACCTGATTGAGGTTGGTGAGTCTATGGAACATGTTGTGAAAAACCTGGGAAAAGAAGGATTACCACCTGAAAAAATTGCAGAAAAGACCTGGATGCCTCTTGAATATATTAAAATGATACTACAATAGGAGCACATATCAGAAGGGTGGATCATAGATACATGAGTGTATGATTCGAATGAATCGAATTATTATTCTCTGTATATGCTTGTTTTTATTGAGTAACCTGGGAACAGCCCTGCCGACACCTGAAGAATGGAAGGTATCTGCACGAGATAATTTCTCTGCCATGACCAGAGAAGAAGTAAACCAGTACATCTCTCCCCTCATAACCTATAATTTGAGTAAAGGTCTGATTGTGGTTCTGGTTGATAAAAACGGATATACCAATTTTTCATTTGGAGACATCAGGACCGTTTCCGGGGAAGATTCAAATAACCAGATCCTCTTTGATATCGGTTCGCTATCGAAAGTAATGACAGGAATTCTGATGGCAGAAGCTGAAATTAACGGACTATATAATCTGTCATCACCAGCAAATACCTGGATTTCTGACACAGGTGCACTTCCAGACTATGAAGGTGAAGAAATTACCGGATTACATCTTGCAACTCATTATTCCGGTCTTCCTTCTTCTCCGGATCCATTTTCAGAATATGATCCATCCGCTTCGTATGCAGACCAATTAGAACAGTCAATGCAACATTTTACGACCATGACCAGGGATGAGGTGTATGACTGGGTAAAGAACACCACACTTCTTGCTCCTCCCGGATACCAGCATCTCTATTCAAACCTTGGAGCTGCTCTGGCCGGTGATAGTGTTGCCCAGGCGTATGGGAAATCATATCCTGACCTGGTACAGGAACATCTTTTTGATCCATTGCAAATGACCCATACTGGAGCATCCTGGACAAGAGACGAATTAGGCCAGAGAGCAAAAGGATACCGTGCATATGAATATCCAATGGATGAGGCCATTGTGATAAGGTTTAATGAGTTTTGGACCGCCACCGGAGGGATTCACTCATCGGCAGAGGACATGGCCATTTTTCTTGCAGCACAACTATTCCTTGTGGATACACCACTTTCTGAAGCAATCAGAAAAAGCCATAATCCACTGGCGCTCATATCCGAAGGCCCGCCCCTCCAGGAACAGGCCATATTCTGGGATGTATTGCATAACCGGGATGGTACAACGATAATCAAAAAAGCAGGTGAAACGAATGCACACCAGGCCGCAATTGCATTTAATCCTGACCTTCAGGTTGGGGTTGTGATATTATCGAACACCGCCCATATTCAGGGGATACATGTTGAAGAACAAGCAGTTGCACTTTTAGAACGAATGCAGGTAAAACACATTCAGGACAAAGAAACCTGAACATAAATCCTCTATCTCCCTGTTTTCGGGTATCCAAAAAAAAAAAACATAAACATTCTCACATGAAGAAAAACAATATAATATCTATATGATAAAAGAGTGGATCAGAGTTCTCCTTCTTTTCGGTGTGGTTTCATTGAGTATCGGAGGCTTTTCTACCTATGCAGATGAGCCCGATGTCCAACCAGTAATGTACCAGGTATCAGCATTCGCGGTGCTTGAAGATGGTAATTATTCAGAGATCATAACGGTTAACGATCTGAACAAATATGGAAATTTCGGGGTTGGAGGATTTGAAGATATGGACGGTGAATTGAGCCAGATTGACGGAATTACATATAAAATCCGTTCTGATGGGGAGGTACTCATTCCATCCGGAGATACAGGTGTCTGTTTTGCAAATACGATCGTATTTGATCCAGAAATATCGTACCAGTTGAATACATCTATGGATAAAGATACCCTGTTAAAAAATATTGAAGATTCTTTTCCAGATAAAGACTCAATCTATGCATTCCGCGTGGATGGTGTGTATGAAAACATGACGGTGAGGAGTGTTCCAATGCAGGATGAGCCATATCCACCGCTGACATCTGTTATTGATAACCAGTCAGTCTTTGTGTTACACAATACTTCAGGAAGCATTACCGGATTTTGGTTTCCCGAATGGATGCAGGGAGTAAATTATGCAGGTTTTCATCCGCATTTTATTACAGACTCCCGTGATGCCGGTGGACATATCCTTGGCCTCTTATCAAAACAGGTGACCGTTTCAATTCAGCCTATCCGCCAATTTACTACAATCCTAGGGTAAAAAATGAGTTACTGAATAGGAATATCCCCTCCGGACTCCTTCCCAGTAGTTTTTAATGTTACTTCCAAAACTCCGTTTTCAAAGGTAGCACTTGCTCCTTCCTCTGCCACCTCGGCAGGCAGGGGAACACTCCGGCTGACTGAACCAAAAAACCGCTCTCTGATGTAAAAGTCCTTTTCATCCTGTTCTTTCTCTTCCATTCGTTCACAAGAGATTTGAAGAAGATTGGGACGAATAAGCCGGATTTTTACATTCTCTTTATTGCATCCAGGCAAATCTGCTTTTGCAATTACCTGGTCATCCTGCTTTTTAACATCAACGGTGAATCCGCCGGAAAATACCGGAGCCAGTTCCCGCCCACTCTGTGAATATGCAGGAAACCCAGGGAGGAAAGACTGAAACCGATTCTCCATCTCGGCAAACATGTTGTCCAGTTCACCTCTGAATGCATTGAATGGATCACGCCTGACGATTGCCATGGTCATCTCCTCTTGTCTGATTATCAGACAACCCCTTTTTTGATGTATCAAAACATAAAATTTTTGACTATAACCTTAACAATTATCATTTGTTTTTTATAAAAGCGTCTGAATTTCAGTGATTCATCTACCGGGTAAAGAATTTTATTCACTGCCGTTCCAGACCATTATCTATGTCCAAATTGATCCCAACGGTATGTGGCATGTACTGTGATGAATGTGATCACTATGAAAAAGACTGCCAGGGATGTGATGAATCAGAAGGGGCAATATTCTGGAATGAATTTGTTGACATTGAATGCTGCCCGGTTTATGACTGCTGTGTTAATATAAAACACCTGGTTCATTGTGGACAGTGTGATGAAATGCCCTGTGAGCGGTATTTCAGGTTCCGCGATCCTGGCGTCACTGATGAAGAGGCAAAACAAGTACTCGAAAAGCAAAAAACCTGTTTGGCAAGGAGAGTCCAAGAGGATACGGAATTGTAACCGGATCCAGTATCGCTCTTTGTCGATTGAAACTTCGTTAATTATATAACATCCCTGGATCCTAGTGTACTAACATGGAATCGGGACTTCGTCATCGACTCGCGGAGAAGATGGCGGGGGAGATAACACTATCTGATTCTCCGGGAAAAACCCTGAAAAAATGGCGTCTTAGTTTTGACATCTCTCAGGGACAGCTCTCCGAGTACCTTGGTGTATCGCCATCAGTCATTAGCGACTATGAAAGCGGAAGGAGAAAGAGTCCGGGCACTGCAATCATCGGACGAATTGTTGACAGTATTCTTGCCATTGATGAAGCGAAAGGCGGGAAGTATATTCATAAGTATGCATCCCTGCTCTTTGCCGAGATGGGGGACGGAGTAATATATGATCTTCATGATTACAAAAGCCCCATCGATCTTGCAACATTTGCCGGTGCTATAAGTGCAGATGTCATTACCGGTCCGACACATCTCAGTATTTACGGATATACGGTAATTGACAGTCTCCGGGCAATTATGAACCTTACTGCAAGCGAATTTAACCGTATATATGGTTGGAGCACTGAGCGGGCGCTAATTTTTACCGGAGTCTCGAATGGAAAATCACCGATGGTGGCTATCCGTGTTACTCCTTTCAAGCCCCGGTGCGTAGTACTTCATGGCATATCACTCGATAATGTTCATCCGATTGTGCCAAAAATGGCTGAAAAAGATAACATCACCCTGATGTGTACTACACAGGGAATCGAAGATATCGTGGAGAGATTGAGGGAAGAAAAATGGTAGGAATCATCTCGTACGGTGCTTATATTCCACGGTACCGTATCAAAGTAGAAGAGATTGCCCGTGTCTGGGGTGCGAACGGTACAGAAATCTCCCGGGGACTGGGCGTCTATGAAAAGGCACTGCCTGATATGGATGAAGATACAATCACGATCTCTGTAGAAGCTACTCGTGCTGCAATGGCACGAAGACCAGTCAATCCTGCAGATATCGGAGCAGTTTATGTCGGGTCAGAGTCTCATCCATACGCGGTGAAACCTACTGCAGTTACCGTTGGTGAAGCAATTGGAGCAACCCCGGTTATGACTGCAGCAGATTATGAATTTGCCTGTAAAGCAGGAACTGCTGCTATTCAGACCTCAATGGGTCTTGTGAAATCAGATATGGTGAAGTATTCAATAGCAGTCGGTGCAGATGTTGCCCAGGGTGAGCCTGGTGATGCACTTGAATATACTGCAGCAGCCGGTGGAGCGGCCATGATCATCGGAAATGATGACCCGATCGCCGAAATAAACCATACCTGTTCTTTCACGACTGATACTCCCGACTTCTGGAGACGTGAAAATAAGCCCTATCCCCGTCATGGAGGAAGATTCACAGGTGAACCAGCCTATTTTAAGCATGTTATCGGTGCATCAAAGATGATGCTGGAAAAGATGGGAACAAAACCATCTGACTATACCTATGCAGTGTTTCATCAGCCAAACGGTAAATTCCCGGTTCAGGCTGCAAATATGCTTGGATTCACCATGGACCAGATTAAACCCGGACTTGCCGTTACATATCTAGGAAATACCTATTCCGGTGCATCCATGGTCGGACTCTCAGCAGTCCTTGATATAGCAAAACCAGGTGACCGGATCTTTATGACTAGTTATGGTTCTGGATCCGGAAGTGATTCATTTGACTTAACCGTCACTGATGTTATCAATTCAGATCTCTTCAACCGTGACGCAGCCCCGACCGTGTCTGCCCTCCTTGCAGACAAGAAGATCGTGGATTATGCAGTCTATGCAAAACACAAAGGCAAAGTGGTGATGATGGAATGAGAGAAGTTGCAGTAATCGGTGTAGGCTGTACAAAATTCGGAGAGAAGTGGGAAACCTCGTTTAGAAACCTTTTTGTTGAAGCAGGTGCCCTGGCTCTTGAAGATGCAAACATCTCCGGCGAACATATCGACGAGATATTTGTCGGAAACATGAGTGCAGGCCGATTTGTTGAACAGGAACATATTGGTGCCCTAATTGCAGATTATGCCGGACTTGCAACAATTAATGTTCCGGCAACCCGTGTAGAAGCTGCCTGTGCATCCGGAGGACTCTCTTTCAGACAGGCATATACCGCTGTAGCTTCCGGGATGTCAGATATTGTCGTTGCAGCCGGTGTTGAAAAGATGACCGATGTTGGCACTGATGTTACCACCGATGTGCTCGCAGCTGCTGCTGACAGAGAATGGGAAGGTATTGCAGGTATCACGTTCCCAGGTCTGTATGCAATGATTGCAACTCAATACATGCACCGGTATGGTCTGACCCGGGAACAACTTGCTCAGGTTGCAGTCAAAAACCATGACAACGGAGCAAAAAATCCAAATGCACAGTTTAGGAAACCGATCACTCTTGACACTGTCTTAAACTCAACCCTTGTTGCAGATCCACTCCGCCTGTTTGACTGCTCACCGGTGACTGACGGAGCAGCAGCAGTAATTCTTGCCCCACTTGAACGTGCACGGGAGTTTACCGATACCCCAATTAAAGTCCTTGGAGCAGGTCAGGCATCCAGTACGATTGCTCTTCATGACAGAAAGGACATCTGTACTTTGGATGCAACAGTTGCCGCAGGAAACCGGGCATTCCAGATGGCCGGAGTTGAACGGAAGGATATCGGATTTGTAGAAGTGCATGACTGTTTTACCATCGCAGAGATCTGTGCAATTGAAGATCTTGGATTCTGCAAGAAAGGTGAAGCAGGAAAATTAACCGAAGAAGGCCAGACAGCAATCGGTGGTAAGATTCCAGTCAACCCAAGTGGCGGTCTGAAGGCTTGTGGTCATCCAGTTGGAGCAACTGGGGTGAAACAAGTTTATGAGACAGTAAAGCAACTTCGTGGCGATGCAAAAGGAAGGCAGATCGATACTGAAATCGGAATGACACACAACGTTGGAGGAACCGGAGCCACAGTCGTTTGTCATATTTTCGGGAGGGTATAAGATGTCGGTTGCACGATTCTGGAGAAAACAACAGAACCGGTATAATCTGATTGGAACACATTGTACCACATGTGGTAAATATTTCTATCCACCCCGTGGTTTTTGTCCAGAATGCCGGAGAGAAGGAAAGATTGTTGAGCACCAGTTCAAAGGGGTCGGCAAGGTCGTTACCTATTCCATCATCCGGAGTTCGTCAGGTAACTTTAAGCTTCTGACTCCCTATGTTCTTGCCATCATTGAACTGGAAGAAGGGTCTCGTCTTACGACACACCTGGTCTGTGATATTGACAAGGTTCATATCGGGATGCCGGTGAAACGGGTGTTTAGAAAACTGGGAGAAGACGGATCCAGCGGCGCAATCTTCTATGGGACAAAATTTGTCCCGGCTTAATCTTTTTAACCTCTTTTTGGCTTTTTTTAATTTATTAATCCACGTTATCCACACATGACTATATAGGCACGTTCGGGATATGTCGATACAATATACGTTAATTATATAACTGCCTGTGTATTACTATTACTTATCACACCGCCATCCCCCGGGTGGCAGGAGAATATCCGGATTAGTTACCGGATACACAACTCCGAACAAAGCGTTCATTATCGCTTTCCTCCTCCTGGACCGGGATTTTCCCGGTTTTCATTCTACATAACTTCAATTCAGCTTGGGTTTGGTGTTTTCTAAATTAAAATGACACCTGTCGGCATCCAAACATTGATATAAAACAGGTGAGACTCTCATTCTATGGATATTGATAGAGAGGAGATCGCACATAAATCACTTGCACTCCACCTGGAAAACCGGGGAAAATTATCTGTTCAGTCAAAAGTTCCGGTAAAGACCAGGGAAGATCTCTCGCTGGCATATACGCCCGGAGTTGCTCATGTCTGCAAATATATCGCTGAAGATGAAAAAAGGGCTTTTTCATGCACCTTAAAACACAATACCATCGCAATTATTACTGACGGAACTGCAGTTCTGGGTCTTGGTAATATCGGTCCTGCTGCAGCAATTCCAGTCATGGAAGGAAAAGCCATCCTCTTTAAAGAGTTTGCAGGGATAGATGCTTTTCCAATCTGTATTACTGGAGATCATGACGATCTCATCAGCCATATCAGAAGTATAGCTCCAGTTTTTGGAGGAATTAATCTTGAAGATATCGCGGCTCCTCGTTGTTTTGAAATTGAAGAAGAACTGCAGGATCTTGGTATTCCAGTGATGCATGATGATCAGCATGGTGCTGCAATTGCTGTTCTAGCAGCCCTCATCAATGCCTGTCGGGTGACTGGAAAACGGTTCAAAGATCTTACGGTTGTCGTTTCAGGAGCTGGAGCTGCAGGATATGCTATTTGTAGGCTGCTCAAATGTATCGGGTATGAAGGAGAAGAATGCCATGCAGTAAAGGAACTAATCGTCTGCGACAGAACGGGAATAATTTACCGGGGAAGACCCGGGCTCTATCATAATATCTACAAATATCTTCTTGGTGATGAGACAAACAAGATGCTTCGGAAAGGAACTCTTGCAGATGCATTAGAGAATGCCGATGTTTTTGTCGGTGTATCAAGTGGCAACCTGGTAACAGTAGACATGGTCAGGACGATGAATAAAGATCCGATAGTACTTGCCCTTGCAAATCCGACTCCGGAGATATTGCCGGACGAAGCAAAGGCTGGTGGTGCGGTAATTGTCGGAACCGGACGGTCAGATTTCCCTAATCAGGTGAATAATGTCCTCGTATTTCCTGGAATTTTCCGGGGGGCTCTGGATGCCGGGGCAACACGGATAACTGAAGAGATGAAGGTTGCTGCAGCGTATGCAATTGCAAGTTACATTAAAGATCCGACTCCGGACAGGATTCTTCCGGACCCACTTGACCGGGGAGTTGCACAGGCAGTTGCGACAGAAGTTGCTGAAATGGCGAGGAAATGCGGGTGTGTCCGGGAGTGATATGGGAATTGAATTATCCAAAAAGATTGTTTCATGAAGTAGGATAATTTCGATTTTACTTGAAATATCCACAGATGAAGAAAAAAATTGGACTTTCTGTTTTTTCATAAAGAAATCCCTTTTTTTAAAAATATAAATCAGATCATTTATTTTTGAGGATGTTTAATGTCTTATATAGCGAAGTCACATGGTCATTAATCAAATCCTTAGTCCTGGTGAAATATTAACAACTTACTCAGGTATTGAATTACGAATCATTGATCTTCTTGGTGAAGGTGGTCAGGGACAGGTCTATGAAGTTGAATGCAAGGGGAATAGATGGGCCCTGAAATACTATACAAAAGAAAATTTTGCAACCCAGATGCAGATGGATAACTTAGTTCATCTCATAGAAATTGGTGCACCAAGCCCGAATTTCTTATGGCCTATTGATATTGTTAAAAAACCCGGTGATCCATTCTTTGGATATGTAATGCCATTACGAACCCAAAATTATGCAAGTCTCATTGATTATGTCAAGAGAAGAATAAATCCAACATTTTATTCTCTCATTACTGCATCATACAATTTAGCGGATAGTTTTTCAAAGTTACATGCACAGGGTCTCTGTTATCGTGATATTTCACTTGGAAATGTCTTTATTGATCCCTCAAATGGTGATGTACTCATCTGTGATAACGATAATGTCTGCTATAATAATGATGGATCAATACCCAGCATAGGCGGGACTTCTGGGTTTATGGCTCCTGAAATCGTCCTTGGGAAAGGTATTCCAAATAGGAATACTGATTTGTACTCTTTATCAGTGCTTCTTTTTTATCTGCTCTTTATTTCGCATCCGTTGAATGGAATCCGTGAAACGCAGATTGACTGTTGGGACCCTGAAGCAGAAAAACGATTGTATGGGTCAGAAGCATTGTTTATTTTTAATCCTAATAATAGTGCAAATCGCCCGGATCCAAATGAACACCGCAATGCAATACTCTTTTGGAATTTATACCCCGAATCGATTAAAAAATACTTTACCAGAGCATTTACCAATGGACTCTATGATTCTGAGAATGGTCGTGTAAGAGAGAATGAATGGAAACTAGCCCTGATTGAACTTCGTAATTCATTAATCTACTGCATTCAATGTGGTAGCCAGGTATTTTATGATCCACGGATGTTATCTGATCCATCAACCCCGATTAATGCGTGCTGGAATTGTCGTAACCGTGTATTTGTTCCACCAAGGATCAAAATAGGGAATAATGGTATCACAATTCTGAATGCGGATACAATACTCTATGCCCATCATTTAAATCCGACGAGTTTTGATATTTCCACCCCAGTTGCAAAGGTTTCAAAACACCCTACCATGAATGTCTATGGACTGCAAAACCTGACTCAGCATACTTGGATTGTCTCAACCCAAAATGAAAATTCGGTTGAAGTCCCCCCAATGAGAAATGCAACTCTGAAAGATGGAGTAACAATTGATTTTGGATCCGTGAAAGGTGAGATTCGGGCTTGAAAAACTTTTCAAGTAAATTTCAATGAATATTAATAACATTAAAAAAATATAGTGTTAAAATGATTACTGCTGCAGAAATACAGGAGACTTTACGGGATCTCATCACCCAGTATGGACCACCCAATGCCTCCAATACTCAAATGTATAGTGCAGTACTTAAAAGTGCTCTCGCAAATGATCCACGTGAAGCAGGTCTTATTGATATTTCACTTGACAAACAGATACCCGGAAGGTTATACGCACAGAAAAATAATCCCCAGATTATTGATCAACTAGTTCAGGAACTTATCTCTTCACACCGGATTGACAGTCATGCTGCTGAGTGGATTGTGAAGACATGGGCCAAATCTATGGGGATGAATGTTGCATCTTATCAACCACCAGCAAAGCAACAGTTCCACCAACAGGCAACCAAACCCCCTGTATCAGTTCCTAATTATCAACATTCAGAAACTGAAAATCAGTCCTTTCAATATAAAGAGCCTGAAGTGCAAAACGATTATGGATCACAAAATTATCAGCAATCTCCAACTCCAGTTCGAGAAAATAATTATTACTCTCAAGGAGATCAGGGACAAATGCTCTGTCCACAGTGCAGAACACCCTTGCCGAGAGAAATTGGGGCAAGGTGTACAAGGTGTGGGTATACTGCAACAAAATACGGCGGGTTTTTAAGACGTTTTTGTGCATATTTAATTGATACCATCGTTATTGGGATTATTTATGCAATTTTTGCGCTGTTTGCTTTAGGTTCCATGAGTATGGATTCATCAGGCATCAGCATGGTTGTAATATTGATAGTAGTGGTTATCATCATGTTGATCTACTTCCCGATTTTTGAATCATCTCAGTATCAGGGAACACCTGGAAAAATTGCTCTTGGACTGAAGGTTGTTGATGAAAATTTTGTAAAAATATCAGTGGGAAAAGCGGTTATCCGGTATTTGGGTAGAATTGTTTGTGGTTTAACATTAAGTATAGGATATCTGTTGATTCTTTTCACCGACAAGAAGCAGGGACTTCATGATAAAATCGCAGGTACATTTGTTATTCATAAATGATGATGATATAAGATAAAATAACAACTTTTTTACATCCTCTCATATAATACAATTTAATGTCTTCTCCACTTAATATGCCAGGAGGACCTTTGTCATCCCGGCCACTTCATTTTTACTGGGTATGTGATGTATCTGCCTCAATGAAAGGAAGAGGTAAAATTGAACAACTTAATTATGCTATACGGGAAGCCCTTCCTCAAATGAAACAGGTTGCTGACCAGAACCCGAATGCCCAGGTTTACATTAGAACTCTCGCATTTGGTAGTAATGTCGAGTGGATGAATCCTTCTATGATTCCCATTGAACAGTATATCTGGAATGATTTAACTACGAACGGAGTAACTTCGATGGGAAAAGCTCTTTCAATGGTCGCATCGGAATTACGGGTTCCTCCGATGCCTCAACGAGCCCTTCCACCAGTAATTGTGCTCATTTCTGATGGTCATCCGACAGATGATTTTGATTCGGGCCTTCGTGCTCTGATGAATGAGAAATGGGGAATGAAAGCGATTCGGATTGCTATTGCAATCGGTGCTGATGCTGATTCAGATGTTCTCCGTCGGTTCATCGGGAATGATGAATTTGAGCTTCTTAATGCAAGTAATCCACAGCAATTGATTAATTATATTAGATGGGCCTCTACTGAGGTGCTCCAATATGCATCTCGGGAATTTTTTGCACCAGATAACAATGCTCCTATTGAACAGGAAACCTACACAACATCGTCGGATTCATACAAAACACCAGTATCAGCACCTATTTCCTCGCCCACAGCTGCATCATATCAGCAACCACCACCGAGTCAGAATAATTTCGACGATCTGGTATGGTAGGAACTTTTGACATGAATCTGCAGTGGAAATTTATTGCCAAATCTGTTATCGGTCATTCCCATATAAGGAAAAATCTGCCAAATCAGGATGCCGGGAAGGTACAACGAAATAGTAGTGGCTATCCCCTCATCGCAGCTATTGCTGATGGTCATGGAGGAAAAAATTATTTCCGAAGTGATAGAGGATCAGGATTTGCAGTGCATTCCGCCGTTAATGTAATAGCAAATTATTTTCAGGAAGATCCATCTTTATCCAGACCCAAAGTTGCTGAAAGTATCTGTAAAGACATTCTGAAAGGATGGAAAGTAAAAGTCATTGAAGATATTAGGGAAAATCCATACAATTCTGAAGAATTGACTATAATCGAAGAAGGTAAAGCAGCACGTAAGTTAAATATTCCAATGGATGATGAATATGATTTAATTCGTCCATATGGCTCAACAATTCTTGCTGCTATCGTAACTGAAAAATTCGTTTCCTTTTTCCAATTGGGGGACGGTGATATTGTAGTTCATACAGAAGGAGAATTATTTTCCCGTCCAATTCCTTCAGATAAGAACCTTGCGGGGAATGAAACATATTCACTTTGTATGCCCGAATCATGGCGAGATTTTAAAGTTGAGAGAATTGATGAAATTCCTGATTACATCATGCTATGTACAGATGGATATGCAAATTCCTTTTTAGATGATTCCGGATTCCTCACAGCTGCACGGGACATATATTCATACATCTACAAAGCAGAAAGTTTTGAATCTGGTGTGGATCTCATTAAATCAAATTTAGGAGGATGGTTATCACAGGCGAGTGAGAAAGGGAGTGGTGATGACATCACCACTATAATTCTTGCCCGGGATCCTGATAAATCAAAAAGAAGACCTCCAAAATTTTCTGATGATGATGTTGTTGTATTAAATCCGGTTTCGTTAAAACCTGCGAGTTATGGTTTTTTACAGCTAGAAAAAAAGGAAGAAATAATCCCAAGAGTAGTGCCTAAAAAAAATGTAACTCCTCAACCGAAAGCTCATATTTCAGAGTTGAAAGAAGAAACAGAAGATAAAAAATCGCCTATTTCTTCACATAAAAAACCGGCGATCTCTCAAATCAGAACGGAGAGAAAAAGTGATATTCCACCTCCAAAAGGGAAAATAAGAGTTTCAAAAAAAATTATTTTTTTAATAATTCTCATCCTGGTTATTGGAATTGTTGCCATTATATTTATGGGATCCGGCCCCTTTCAATCCCCAGAAAAACCAATAATACAAAATCCTCCAGATAAAATTATTGAAGGAGGTGAAGAACCTGGCCCTAGCCAGGATAAATTTCCATCACAACCGAATGCAAATTCCACCGAAAAGAGCACAGAGGAATCAGGGGGATTGGATAATAGTACAGATGAAAACGAGAGACAGACTGTTACTAATACACCAACCATCACCATTATTCCAGCCATCCAATCAAATGATAACAATATTGGTGAATCAGTAATAGTTACCCCCTTTCCAACAATAATTAATAATCATTAGGAGATTCCTTGCATTGAGAAATTAAATTAGAAATTAAATTCAAGATTCTTAAATGGAAGAAAATGAAGGAGAATCAGAGATCTAATGCTAATTATTATTTTTCTGTGAATCAGGTCAAAAAATTTTTGGGATAGGAATTTAGATATGACGGATTCTGATGATATTGCTCAAATTCAGAGCGTAATTTTTCATTATGGAGTTTTAACTAACGAAGAATACATTAGTCATTTACATAAAAAATGATTTAATGCGAATTTCTGTGATCAAATGAGTTCATCAATAAAAACACTTCAAATCCTCCAGTCTCTTATCAATCAGTATGGCCCCCCTACTGAGTCCAACCTCTCCATGTATCGGGGACTGATGCATGATTTTTTTGTTGATTATCCACGGGAATTAAACCTCCTAAAGGTAACACTGGAGCAGGGACAGGTCTTTAAGCTTATCAAAGAACATGAAAAAATTCCGTATGAGATCTTACAACAGCAGATTGTGTCACATTTACACAACATGTTCGGGATGGATGAACTGGCATCCTTATGGGCAGTAAATGCCTGGGCAGAAGCTTTGGGAATACATCTTACTCATACCTGTATTGCTGATTTTTCTATTACCCCTCTTCAGGGTGATGCCCCTCTTTCAATTCATTGTGTAAATAGCAGCAAAGGTAATATCACAAAATATGTATGGGATTTTGGAGATGGAGAGCATTCTTCAGAAAAAAATCCGGTACACACATATCAAAAACCGGGTAATTATTCAATTACTCTAAAAGCAATTAAGGATTCATTTGAATCAATCAAGATATCCACGGACCCGGTCATTGTCAGTTTTCCTGAATTAAAAGGAGAGATTAGCGCCAATATTACAGATGGAGAAATTCCTTTATCTGTTCATTTCAATAGTAATTATCAGGGCCTCCTACAATCATTTGACTGGAATTTCGGAGATGGAAATCATTCAACCGAGAAAAACCCGGTTCATGAATATACCTCTATTGGAAAATTCCCTGTAACGCTCACTCTTAGTGATGGAAATTCTACAATTCTCATTGACTTTCCCGAATCCATCGTTGTAACTCCCCAGAAACTTCAGGCTGATTTTTCTACATCATCTCCAGATGCGAAAAACCCACTTTTTATCAAGTTCACAAACAAATCCAGGGGAGATCCATCCAGGTATTTATGGGATTTTGGTGATGGGGCAACTTCAACTGATGAAAATCCAATTCATGAATATGATTCACCGGGTAGTTACAAGGTGTTCCTTACTATAACAAATGAAGAAACTGGTGAACAGGACATTTCGTCTCAAGAAGTTACTACTACCCTCCCACCATGCGAAGCGTCATTTCTTCCGGAATCGAAAGAAGGTGTCCACCCGTTATCAGTTCAGTTTACAAACAAGTCGAAAGGATGTATCAAGAACTATGAATGGGATTTTGGAGATGGAGCTACCTCACATGATGAAAACCCAGTTCATGAATATGAGAAACCAGGAAGATATACCGTTTCTCTAACTGTTTCAGATGGAGTAACACATTCAAAAAGTCTGAAAAAGTCCGCAATTATTGTTCGACCATCTGGTTTTACTGCGGAATTTTCATGTTCTAATTCTTCAGGTACTGTTCCTTTTATTGCACAATTTTATTCAAGATATTCAAACCCTGCTGCCACGTATCACTGGTTATTTGGTGACGGAAAGGAATCATTTGAGCAGAATCCATCTCACGAATACAAAGATGCAGGGATGTTCTCAATAACACTTCAGATATCATATGAAGGGTTTTCCATAGAGCATAAAGAGAAGAATCTGATTACAGTAAAACCAAATCCTGATATTAAAAAAATTGAACCGGCACTCGTTAATAAATCTAAAGAACAAGTAAGACAAAACCAAAAAGGTTCACATTCAACATTGAAAGACTATAAGAATGAAACGCCTTTACCCCAAAAACCTTCAGATGATAACTCCTCAAGTAATTTTAATCAATATGCTCTTTTCGGAGTTGTAATTCTTGGAGTGATAATTGCAGTCTTTTTATTTTCCGGTGGAGGATACATTTCCGGTTCTGAACATACAAAACAGTCTAAAACTGCATCGCCTGAATCATCTTCATCACAGTCGATTCCTATAACACATACTCAAAAGCCAGTTAATAATTGCCATTTAGGTCCTTCTTGTGATTGTGAAAATGTAATTTTAATTGGAAGAGATCTTTCAGGATATGGGTTAAAAAACGGAAATCTACGGTATGGTGATCTCCGAAGAGTAGACCTAGAAGGAGCAACTTTAACCTACGGAGATCTAACCGGAGCAAATTTGAATGGAGCAGATTTAACTGATGCACTCATGGTTCGTACAAATTTAAACGATGCAGATTTACGTGACACCACTATCGATAATACATTCTTTGGGGATGCAGATCTATCCGGAGCAAATTTTGAAGGGGCATCGATCGTCGAATCGGACTTTTCGAATGCAAATCTACGAGGAGCATCTTTTAAAAACGCAGAAGTGGATGATTACACGAATTTTGGAGGAGCAGATCTTTCCTGTGCAACATGGATATATGGAGATAAATGTTCTGAAGGGTCAATTGGAAGATGTAAATAAATTAAATTCAATAATAAGATTATTATTTGCGTATCAAAGAACAATCAATGAAATTCTAGTGTTAAAAAAAACTCGACATGATGATTATTTATGGTTGATAACCAATTCACAACAACTCTTCGCTCACTCAGTGAACAATATGGCATTCCCACCCCGGAATCAACACCCCGGTTTAAAAGCCTCCTACAGGATGTCTTTGTCGATAACCCGCGTGAGATGAACCTCCTGATAACCGGGCTGGACGATGACATACCTGGACAACTACAGGCAAAGAAAGGTACCGTGCCTTTTGAAATCCTCTCCGGGCAGATGATTGACCGTCTTTACAACACCCGAGGTATGGACAGACAAGCAGCCGAATGGGTGGTCAGGACATGGGCTGGGGCACTGGGGTATGATGTTCCAACCCAAGGGAACGAATCAAAAACGAAGATTAATGGTGATACAGTAAGCACTCCATCTAATAAAAAGAAAAAGAAACTGACAGGACAACAAGGTGAAAGGGTTTATTTCCCGGATATTCCTGATACTGGTCAAAAGGAAATCAGTTCCAAAAATGCATCAGAGAAAAAAGAATCTTACACCCGAGTATCAGAACCGGAGAAAAGTACATCTCCACTGATGATCCTCGGGATAATTGGAGTTCTGGGTATCATTACAATTCTGTTCTTTGCGATGGCAGGAGGATTTTCCTCATCAGGTACGATGATAACTCCGTCTTCTGGTCAAGATTCATCGTTCGATTCACCTGAGAGAATCCCGACTGAAAAAAATAAGGCCGGATCGACAAATTTTATTGCTCACACAACGGCGACCAGTGATCTTGTACAGGAATTGATAAATCAAGGAATCGAACTTGATGATAATGATCGACAAGAAGAAGCAATTTTCGCATTCGAACAAGCTCTTAAAATTGATCCTGATAATTATTGGGCTTGGATTTGGAAAGCTGAATCTTTAGAGAATCTTGACCGATATGAAGAATCTTTTTTAGCATACGATAAAGCCCTAACGATTAATCCAGAAGATTTCCCCAATTGGGGATATTCTGGCAGGGCATCTGCATTATACAATCTCAAAAGATATGCTGATGCAATTGATGCCTATGATCAGTACATAAATAATATTGGTGACGGAAAAATTGAACGGGTATGGAAAGGACATTGCCTATATAAGCTTGGCCGATATAGTGATGCGATTTCGGAATATGATCAGGCTCTAAAATTTGACCCAGAATATTCTACCCCATGGAAATGGAAAGGGTATGCCTTAGATAAACTTGGTCGGTATGAAGATGCAATTGAAGCATATGACAAAGTAATTGAAATTGACCCAGATGATGCCACAGCATGGAATAATAAAGGGCTTGCATTACGTCGCCTTGGCCAGTATGAAGATGCAATAGATGCTTATGATCATGCCTTGAAGATTAATCCGGGATATACCACAGCAAAAGAAAACCGGGAAAAAGCTTTATCTTATTTATAAAATCCGTTTTATTTTTTAATTCAACTGAGGTTGTCAAATGGAGTGATTCACACTGGACAAACTTATCTTTCACCCGATTTAAATCAATGAGAACATATACTCCAAAAAAAGAAGTACTTTTATGAAACCAGCACTTGGTGCAGTCATCCTCCTGCTCCTGGTATTACCTGTAGTCTCTCTGGCAATCCCCACATGCAGCCCTTCAGCAGAGAATGTTGAATCAGGTCAGGTTGATTTTTTTGACCTGGTCACAACCCACCATTACACCCTCCATTCTCCAGCCTCAACAATAGGATGGCATTTAAAGGTAAAAAATCCCGAGGAAGCCAAATATCTTGATTATTATCCAATCATGTACCTGTCCTTATACGAACGAAGACCCGGAGAAAATGATTATCGAAATATAAAAAATACACCTGAATCATGTATGGAACCCTCTATTTACCTGGATAATCCAGTCGTAGGAGCAGATTACGCAATCCAGGTTATTTGTTCTGTTGGATTAATCGTTGAGTATGATCTTCATGCAATGACCTTTAAGTGTGATTTGAAACCAGCATCTGGTAAAACACCTTCATGGTTACATGACAGAATAAAATATGTCCAAAAATCTAAATACAGTTCTTCAAATTCTGAAAATATTTACCTTAGTCGATCTAAAACAAAGGAATTTATCACGTATTTGAGTAAATATTTTGATAATAACCATAATCCTCCTGAAGGAACAGATTGCCTGGATCGAGCAGTATATCTCTTTAATGCTGCAGAAAGGGCCAATATTCCTGCATCTATTGTGATTTGGGGACCAAAAATAAAAGGTGAAATAGGACATGCAAATGTGATGATCGGTGGAAAATTGTATGATACAACCAGTTCAATCACCGATGTATCATACTTTTATAAAAATTATGAACTCGTTGGATTGGCAGATACCTATGAAAAATTATCTTTCTATATGGATCCATCGGTCTGGTAATAACCTGTCAGTATCCATCCCCGGGCTTTTTTTCGTTTATCAGCTGGATCTCTTTCAAGTCTTCGATATTAATGAAAAATTGGTGATTAATACTTATTATCAGAAAAAATACCCCATCATTTTTAATGAAAATTCATCATTTCAGCCTCATAAAAAACGGAATGTTGAAATCTATTGGTAATAAATCTTATACTACATAGTAACTGACTCGCATATTATGACCGAATGAAACATTTTTGATAATATTTGAAAGAGAGAATGCAAAAAGACAAAATTCCAGCCCGTCTGAGAGATCTGGTAAACCAATATAATCTCCCTACACAGGAGACAACTCCCCGGTTCAAAAGCCTTCTTCAGGATGTTTTGGTAGATAATCCAAGAGAGATGAATCTTCTTATTGCCGGATTAGAGGAAGATATTCCCTCCCGGCTGAATGAAAAGAAAGGGGTGGTCCCCTTTGAGATGATTTCTCAGCAGTTGGCAAACAATCTCGTTAATATGAGAGGTATAAATGAGAATGTAGCAGAATGGGTTGTATTGACATGGGCAGAAGCAATCGGTTTTCCTTTGTCGGTTCAGAGAGAAAACCCAACCGCTCAAAATCCTATCACTCAATCCTCGAATCAGCAGAGAGCAGACTACCAATCGAAGTACGGCGGTGATAAGAAGAGCAGTGTAATTATCTCGGGTGGAGATGTATATAAACAACATGTACCTGCCAATAGATCCAATGATATTATCCTTTTGGGAATGTTGTGGTTTTGCTACGGAATCATTAATCTTTTAATTATATTTGGTATTAGTTCATCAATTTCTCGGATCATAAATCCTATCCTATCTCTTTTTTTTATACCCTGCTCAATTTCTTTAGCGTGTCTCAGTTTTCAAAAAAGAAGCGGTATTTGGTATGTAAATATGGTAATGGCATTAATATCAACATTTTTGGTATTAGTTTCAGTCTATTATAACATACCTGTGATAAATTATTATGGTCTTAGTTTTTACGATATATTCGATTTTTTAAGTTCTATCTATCTAATTATTCCTATTTTTATCATTGTTGTTCTAATTCAACCTCAAATAAAGGCCTGGTATGGAAAGACCTGATTAAATCGGAAAAAACGCTAATTTTTTCCATCAAAGGGAGTTTAAGCCAACGTATTGTTGATTACAAGAATGGGATTGTTACAAAAAATTGATAACAATCCGAGACAACCAGTATTCGGCATTAGAGAGTGTTAGATATTTGCAGATTTATATCGACATTGAGGTACGAGTTAAAAAAAACAACGATTATTATCAAAGATAGTGAGACTAGGTTAAGAAAAGAAAAAATATTAATTGAAATTATCGGTAATCCTTCAATGGATGACCTTATAACAACCCCCTATTATAAAAAGATTATTTATTTTACCGTGTTTTCTCCTGCTCATAACATGAACTAAATTCATTTAAATCTGCAGTCCCTACCCAACCTCGTAACGCTGTTTCTTTTGATATTCTAATGAATACATTTACTGTCCCACAATTTTCCGGACATTCTGAGTAATCTTCAGACCCACTTTTTGGATATTTAAATGCGAGTATATCTTTACCACATTTCATTTGATATACAAAGTAATGATCATTACTCACCGATCCAGTGGCTTTCCAATCAGCATTCCATTTAATAGAATAGTATTCTCCATTCGAATTCCATTTTCCAACCACTGAGGTAATTCCATCGTTATTATTGATTGATTTAATTGCCCCTGTTTCAGTAAATTCATACATATAAAATCCAGATCTGTCTAAAAACCAATATCCCTCGATATTTCCAATCTCTCCTCCTGAAGAACTTTTACTCCCCCCGGACGTAGTGGAAACCGTATGCTGAGGAGAATAATCAACTGTCTTTCGTGTTGTAGCCGGTTTTCCATCGGTCTTTGAAGCAGTCGATACATAGGTCGGGTCAGCTCTGGGATAATATGAATCCGAATCATTCACAGGATTGTCAGGTTCACTGAGTGCAATTCCTGCTCCACCCCCAATTAACAGTGATGGAAGTGCCACAAATCCAGGAATAAGAATAAGCAGACCTGCTGCAATCATTCCCGCTGCAAGCCACTTATTCCCAAGTATCGGGAAACGGGGTTTTGGTTTTGGAGCCGTATATGACTGGGATGGGCCATTATTCTTATTACTCTGATTAGAACGGGGAGCACTTTTTATTCCCTGACTCTTTGCCCAGACACTCATCCCCCAACTTGCACTTTTTGCACCTAACCCTTCAGAACCAGTCACAGAAGTGTACGCTTGGTTATATCGGGAGGTAATGTCACCATAATGTTTCAGTCTGGGCTGCAGATAATTATTCAGAATATCCTTCTGGTTATAAAAATTTGGATCAGTGACCATATTCTGAACTACCCTATCCTTCAGTAACTGGATGAGAATGTCTCGTTCCAGGGGATATTGAGCAAACCTGTTGGTTATTTCATTGGCATACTCTTTCATGTTTGACTGATTTATCTGCCCATATTTCTGAGCAATCTGTTTCATCACATGAATAGCACGATGCATATCCATCTCCAGAGAGGGATGTGAGTAAATGGAATTCGACCCGGGATTTTGTTGTGATGCATTCTGAGAAGAAACTTGAGAATTTGTCGGTGAAGATTGATATTGCAGAGAAGGAAGAGGATTTTCTTTTATCCCCTGACTATTAGCCCAGACATCAACTCCCCATTTTACATTCTCAACTCCCTGCCCGTATGCAAAATTAGGGGGAGTATTAGAAGAATTGAATTTGTTTGTAATATCTCCATATTCCTCAATTCGTTTACTTGGCTGACCCTGAATAATCCGGACCTTATTGTACGAGTCAGGATCTTTGACAATATTCTGAATAGTCCCATCACGTAATAATTCAATAAGGACATTCTTCTCTTCCGGATAAGCAGAGAACATACTGTCAATCTTCTGGGCATATTCTTTGATATTATTCTGATTCAATGACCCAAGCTTCTGAACGATTGGTTTAAGCATCTCATAAGCATCTTCGGGATTGAGTCGCATATAATAGCTAAGTTTTTAAATTATTTTATAGTTAAGAGATATTGTAGATCAGAGAATAACTTTTGGTACTAAAAATCCTAAATCACCATATACGTGTTTTGCTACTTATTGAGTTATATCATAATTCCACAATTGCCCTGCATATCCCGGTGTTACCTCATATGTCTAATGCTGTAAACTTTTGGGTATTTAATGAATAATCGGGATGAACTTTCAATCTATAATAAAATCGGTACTCATCGAGGCCTGTTCAGTATGCATTGATTTCCTTTCTGAACCAAACAGATTAATAAATATCTCATGAATATTTATCTATTCTTCGAGCAGTAACGCTATTGGTTTAAAACCCACTCTAAATAAAAGCCATCTGGATAATCTGGTAATTTGTAGTAAGGCAATTCTACCATACTTTTATTACCAATAAACGAAAAATAGATTTTTGCATATTGGTAATGTATGATAGCCTATCATATCCTTAAAGAAGTCATTGGAGATCAACATCAACGGTTTCTCAATCAGGATCCCGGAATACCCCGGAGAATTGATCCTGAACAGTACCGGAGCAGAAACAGAATTGTAGTCATATCCGGAGTTCGAAGATCCGGGAAATCCACCTTCTTAAAACAATTAGCACTTGGATTCCCTTCGTTTTTATACCTGAATGCTGATGATGACCGGCTAATCGGAGCCACCACTGATGACTTAGGATCTCTGCTCCTTATCTGGGAGGAATTATTTCCCGGAGTAAGAACGGTATTTTTAGATGAGATCCAAAATATTCCCGGATGGGAACGGGTTGTTCGAAGGATGCATGATGAAGGGTACAAAATTTTTCTGACTGGATCAAACGCACAGATGCTAAGTAAAGAACTTGGAACCCATCTGACCGGGAGATATGTACGAGTTGAATTATACCCTTTTGGATTTGATGAATATTGTGCCTTTCATCAATTTTCCTGGGAAAAAAAGGGTATCCATACTACCAATGAATCAGCAGCTGCTCTCCGCCTTTTCTCTCAGTTCATTGAAGAGGGGGGATTTCCAGAATTTCTCAAGGATCCTGACCCGGAAATATTACGACGAACTTTTGACGACATTCTGTTTCGTGATATTATCGCCAGATATGCTATTCGTGAAGTCAAGGCATTTCGTTTGCTATGCAGATACTTATTTACAAACATGACAAGAGAAGCCAGTCTTACGTCGCTGGCTTCAACTGTCCAGATGAAAAGCCCGGTTTCACTTAAGAACTGGATCGGATATCTTGAAGATAGTTATCTTATCGGAAGTCTTTCTCCTTTTGAATACTCAATGAAGAAACAACTTTCACGAAACCAAAAATACTATGGGATTGATACAGCTCTTCGTAACGCTGTATCCTTCAGATTTTCAGACGACTATGGCCTTCTCCTTGAAAACATCGTGTGGCTGGAACTATGCAGAAGAGGGTATGAATTATATTGGCTTAAAGGACAATCCGAATGTGATTTTATCGTAGTTGAGCAAGGAAAAGTGAGTATGGCGATTCAGGTTTGCTGGCACCTGTCTGATGAAAATCGCAAACGGGAGTATGATGGAGTTATTGAGGCATGTACTATGTTCCCTGGTTCGGGAGGATATATATTAACATTACAACAGGAAGAACAGCCAGCTCAAAATATCAGGGTAATGCCGGTCTGGAAGTGGATACTTGAAGAGTGAATAAGCTGCAACCAAAAGAAAAAAAGAAAAATTCCAGGTGTATTCCGGGGAGCTCTTGATGCAGGTGTAACGAATATCAACAAGGAGATGAAGATCGCAGCTGCTCATTGTATTGCTTGGTAATTGAAAATCCAACCCCAAAAAAATTCTTTCGGATCCCCTGGACCTGGGGGTGGCTCAGGCAGTGGCAACGGCGGTTGCAGAGATGGCGAAAAATGTGGGTGTGTGAGAAGGGAAGTGAATAGTCAGATACTCAATACTCCCTTTTTATTATCACCAGTATCCCTCATGAGTAGGTCATGTGATTGACTGGAGAAAAAAATGACCGATCGGAGAATGACTGGAGAAAATTTTTTCCCGGAGGATTTTTCATCCATTTGATGAATAAAGCTCAATACAATCATTAAAGTGAGTTTTTTTATGGACCGGAGAAAACCAACCGAAGTAGAGAGAAGATGAAGATGGATCATTTACACACTCTGCACCCGGATTTTTTCTCCAGTCATAATAAATACTCTTTATTATTGTATTAATTTCATATTAATCAATAATTTGAGAGCCTTTGACCGGAGAAAAATTTTCTCCGAACGCCCGCTGGAATTCTCCAGTCTCTCCTGAAATTATTATTCATTAACCTCTGTTCAGAAAGTTCAAGAATCACCAGGTTTCGGGAACCGTTCTGAATGCTCCTTGATCGAAATGACTGATTATCCAGGTATAAAAGAGAAAATGGGTAAAAATCTTCAGAAAATAAAGGCCATCTGAATAAAATGGTGATTTGTCTTATAATTCTATTCCACCTGTTTTTATTCAACGAATAGAAGAAAAATAGATTGGATATTGTATTTTGTTACGACAACACTTACAGGCTACCACTTAACCACTGCAGAGCAAGACTGCTTGTCGCTACAAAGAACCAGAGAATAGCCCCAAGAGCAACTGGTTTCCATCCCGCATCTCTGATTGCGGTGAGAGAACTGCTCATCCCAACTGCTGCCATGGCTACTGTTGTCCCAAAATGTGCCAGGAAATGAATCGGATCATTCCATGTTTTAGGAATCAGTCCAATGGATTGAACTGCAGCAGCGAGGATGAACAGGATCAAAAAGGGAGGGATAAGCTTGTAGAACACGGTAGTCCGTTGTTCTTCTCCAGGCAACTTCGAATTGAGCGACCAAGTTTTAAATAACGCCAAGGGAATGATGGCAAGTGTCCGGGTTAATTTCACTACGACCGCATATGTGGCAGCGACAGAGCCGTACACCGTTGCTGCGGCAACGACTGAAGATGTGTCATTGATAGCAGTCCCGGCCCACATACCGAATGCTTCCTGAGATAAACCAAGAATATGGCCAATCGTGGGAAAAAGAACCGCACCGAGGACATTATAGAGAACAATGACAGTTATTGAAACAGCTATAGCTGGACCTGATGCCCCAATTACTGCGCTCATTGTTGCTATTGCAGAAGCACCACATATGGCCGTTCCGTAGGTGATAAGAGAGCGAATATGTTCCTCTATTTTCATAGCTCGGCCGATAACAAGACCTGCTATTAAACAGATAACCAGTGTCCCTATCATGACAGGAAGACCTGAGCTTCCAATCTGTGCAACCTGGGTTAGTGACATTCCTGCACCTAAAAGCACTATCGAGCCTTGCAATATTTTTTTTGAGGCGAACGACACCCCGTCAGCCCATTCATTTCTAAGACCAAATAATTGACCGACAACCAGTCCAATGAGGATAGCAATTACTGGTCCGCCGAGAACAGGAACAACAAGGCCCACACCCCAGGCAATACTGCCAATAATAAGGGGTGGAATCAGACCGATAAGAAGTTTCAGACATGAGGAAACCGGCCCATATAACTGCATCACATATGTGTTGAGCCGGATGAGGCTTTTAATAATTCTAAGGCATCTATCCTTTCAACCTGCCTTTTTTCAGGTTGTTTATCAGGTAATGCGGGAGATGTATCTAATCTCTAATTCCACACTTTATGGAAGATGAATAATTCAGAATGAATAGTTGTCCTTAAGAAGAGGGACAAGGTTTCTCACAGGGTCGCGGATCGGAATGATCCATCCAATGTCTGAATGGAATATTAGGGATGCTTACCTCCATCTGGATGTGAATCCAGTGTTGTATTGAATTTTCAGGGAGTTCAAAAAACAATGGTGAACTTGTTTTTTTACAGTTCATCTACTACAATAGTATCCTTACCAACCCAGGTAAGTATTAAGATCTCAACCCTGTTGAGTTATTGGCCCTGTGTAGTCAGGTGGTAATGATGAAACTGAAAAGGCCGCAGTTGAGCTCATGAGATCCAGTGGATCTTCTTCTCCAGATCTGGATCGACGACAGAATGGGGGCCCGGCATCTCTTGAGGATACCCAAGCGGGGTGATGGCAACCAGGGTCCGGTCCTCAGGGATCTCCAGGATCTCCCGGAGAAAAGGCTCATCTTCCAGTGGTCCGGTCATCCAGCAGGTGCCTAGGCCGAGAGCGGTTGCCGCAAGCAGAAGGTTTTCCATCGCTGCACTGGCACTCTCCAGGTAAGCCCGCTGAAAGTTCGGGAGGTCACTTGTGGTGCAGAGTACCACGATTGCCACCGGAGCACCGCCATAGGTCCTGGCAAAGGTGACAACTTCGGCTGGGAGTTCTTCTCCCCGTGTTTTTTGGATCCGGTCAAGAACTCGTCCAAAACTTACACCAAGCTCCCTGATTGGATCACCAGTGACCACAAGAAACTCCCAGGGTTTGTGGTTCATCGCAGACGGGGCCATGTTGGCCGCCTGGAGAATCCTGGCGATATCGGCATTGGGAACCGGGTCGGGGCGGTATTTCCTGACCGACCGTCTCTGACAGAGTGTATCAAAGAAATCCATCAGTACATCTTTTTGTCAGAATCATGATGAAAGGATAAGATACTGTGAGGAAACAAGGGAGAGGGATGGTAAGCTGGGGTAAAACTCTCCGGCTCCTTACTTCCCTCCAGATGTAGATTTCTCCAGTAGTCCTTCAAAGGGGACTGTCTTCATATTGAATCATTTCTTCAATTCTTGCAAAGCCAATAAAAGCAATCTGTGCTAGGAGGTTTTTCTGGTGATATTCGAGAAAGGAGCAAACAGTGTCGCTCATATCCAGATGAACCAGCAGATAATCTCCAGTACATCACTGGAAAGTGACTCATAAGAGTGATGACAAAATAATTTCTGGATTTGATACCAATAATCCGCAATTTTTTTGATGTGGAAGACAAAAAGGTTCATTCACTCCATGTTGATACCCTCAGGAGGATAATTTTGTACCAATACTGGGGCTTTCCATTAAGCTATGATGTATATATCTTCAATTGTCAAAATTACCTTTCCGATAAAATTCTGGGAAAAACCGATAACGATGGCGGACGATCTCGCTGTAGGATCTGAAGTCAAAATGGCAGACTAATAGGTTCCATCATCGGAAAAGATGAATCTAACCGGTTGCTAGTTCTGGTGAGATTCTCCCCTATTACTGATAAATTCTCAAAAAATTGAATTTTATGGCATTTCTGGCTGCGAGAAGAGATGATTGATGAAAAACTCACCACTCCAAAAAAAATACTCAATGGGGGATAACAAACAATATTCAACAGATAATCCCGGCCGTACCATGTGGAATCTGAACATCAGATATTGGAGAATTCGTGTAATCAGCACCATTTTAGGAAGAATTCATACCTCCATGAGTTGCCTCCATTTATTCCGAATATTTTAAACCTTCTCATGATAATAACAGGATAACTTTCAACAAAGGATAAACTAAAACCAAGAAGTAAAAGGAAGTTACCATGCCAACCTGTAAAGACTGCATTAATTATACCACAAAAACTACTGACACTGGAGAATGTAAGATCCTCGGGAATGTACCTCCTGATCGGGACAGCGGGCGTTGTCCGGTACGTTTGTTCCAGCCTCGGACAAAATAAAACCAGAACGATCCGAGAGGATAAGACAATGATACCTGAAATTCTTTATGTCCTCTCGACATGACTGTGCAAAGACAGCTGTCATCGCAAAGATCAGATATCATATCGCTGGAAGATGATACTTCCATGTCCCGGTCGCCATAGTAACAAGCATCTTCTGCTTCAGTATGCAATGGCATTTTCAACCGCATCATTTGTCTGAATCTGATAGGATCTGAGCCGTTGATGTGTATTTGGTGTGCTCAGGATTTTTAGGGAGACTACACCAAAATCTGAAGAGTATCGTTCATGAAGAGCCTGCGGGGTATGAAGCCGTTTGATCTCATGAGACTGGTTCTGTTCATGACGGACATTAATGAACCAGTTGATCATTCCATTGAAGAGTAGAGAAAAGGAACCCGATATTCATCAAATGAGAACAAAGCAACAGAATCAGGGATCCCTTTTGCATATCTTCTTGCCTGAGTCTGGACTTCCTGTGGTCCGACAGATTCTCGTTTCGCTTCTATGACTCCGACAATTTTCCGTTTAGAATGAGGGCATAATCTGCCGGACCGTTGTTAGTTGGATATTCTTCAAGGGCAACGGCATGATACGAGGAAAAGGGAGTTTTGTCTGTATAGGGCTGAATGTCCCATCCGGATTTGCGAAGGAGTGGATCGAACTTCTATCCTGGTAACTCTCTCTCATGAAGGGTGCAATGCATCACAATTATTATGAAGCAGTCCGTTTTTGTGAGACTAATACCTAACTATTTAAAACGCTCCATGAAAAATAGTTTATAAAATTCACTGATTATCGACATATAACAGAGTAAACGGTTCAAACACAAGCCGGATCGACTCATTCCCTTCTATCCCTGCCGGACCCACAAACGCGGTCGGTGCAAGGAGGTTTTCCTGGTGATAGTCCTTCATATATTTTTCAAAGAGCAGTTTATTGGTCGTGTTGCCATGAAGGTCATAATACTCAATAGGTATTTCCGGGTAGACCTGTTCAAACTCCCTGAAATAATCCATCGCATCCTGACAGGATTGACAGATGAGATCATGAAATACAATAACCGGTCCTTCACCGGTGTATTCTTCAAAACGTTCCAGAATATCGTCTTTCGAAAGGGATGCATCATATAATGTGCCGTCAGAGAAGAATACCCGCTCTGCATGAATCGGTGCAATCATACAAAGAACTACACATAGGATCAGAACAATTCTAGGAAGAAAAAACCGGGTCTCTTCCAGGATATGAGTAAGGAATATCTCATCATCCATAAATCCAAATCACCTCACGCTCTACATATGGTCGTATGTATGGTGATAATCCCTTAACGGTTACTCGATCAACTGACCGGCCAAAAATTTCTTCAAGTTCATCGGCTAAGTGAATAAATCTCCGATATATCCCCTTTTCATGGGGAAAATCCACAAGAATATCAATATCACTATCCGGAGTATCCTCACTCCGGCTGACAGAACCAAAGACCCCAAGTCTCGTTACCCCATACTTCTCCCTTATCTCATCAATATGACTATTCAATTCTGATAGAACAAATGGAAGAGATGAGTGAGAACTCGTACTCATAGTAGTACTTCATCATTTTTTCCATATCACAATATCGAAAAACCTCATGGAAATTACATTATTACTCTGTGCATAACGACGCAATTTGCAAAAATAATTACCGGATATTCAGGACCCAGTAAGACCAAAAATGTCACACTAAAGGATATTCATTATTCCAGTTCATCTAATCTAATATCTGGAACAATCACTTTCTCAGTAACCCAGTCACAACTATGATTAAACCTTAATACTATTCGTATATATGACACAAAAACCTGCACTGCTCATCATCGATATGCAGAATGATTTTACCTCAACTCATGCAGTAAACCCGGTTGTCGGAGCACAAGCAGTCATCACCCCTCTTACTAACCTACTCTCTCTATTCCGGGAAAAACGACTTCCAATCTTCCATATCGTCAGGATTCATGAACCGGATGGTTCAGATGTCGAATGGTTCAGGGCTGAAAAATTCAAATCTACTCCATTTGCTGTCAGGGGCACACACGGTGCTGCGGTTATCGATGAACTCACACCTGTGCCCGGTGAGCACCTGATCGAGAAGGTCCGGATGAGTGCATTCATCGGAACCACCCTTGACCTGATACTCCGGACCCTTGGAGTGAATACCGTAGTTGTGGGAGGAATCCAGACACCGAACTGTGTCCGGACCACGGTGTTTGACGCAATGGCATATTATTATGAAACGATCCTTGTCGATGATGCTACCGGGGCACAGACAAAGGAAATCCATGAAGCAAATGTACTTGATATGAAAAATATCGGAGTTAAGATCCTCAATACAACAGATATTGCCCCATGGCTGGACTCCCGGTGATATGGTTATTCAGTCTGGTACCCGTGCTTTACAAAACACTGGGCAAGCCATTCATCCCGTTCCTGATCCCCATCCGGGATTTGCTGGACGCATGATTCATACAGGGATCGCAAAGACGGATCATCAGAGTGCAGGGCACCCATGCCGGTGATATATCCAATCTGTTTTTCCCCGGAAAATATTCTCACTGCCACACATCGGTAGATTTTACACTGGGCAGGACTGGTCTCATGGATGGTGCAGACGATCCGCCCGTTATCAGTCGGCCGGAGAAACGGGCAGGCATTGGGATGGGCACGGGAAAACTCAGTATTGTCAAAAAAATTCCGTTTATCTTCATCGACGACTGCCTGAAAGAGAGTATTTGTTGAAACACAAGAGCAGGAAAAGGCATATGGCCCGGTCTTTGCATCAATGACAATGTAGTCCCCCAGGTACATACAGCATTGACCACATTGAGCACACGTAAAAACCATGCTAAGTATATGTTTCCGGATGATATGCACCATGTGATCGAAAGCTTGCCGCTTTAAGTGGTGCATGAGGAATCGTAATTTGCACCAACAACCTTTCCTTTATCTAGTGTCATCTCCTATCTGTTCATGAGTATTATGCGGAGTGATGATGTAAAGGCAGGATATGCCCGGGCCCCGAACCGCTCACTCATTCGTTCTCTCGGAATTGACGAGAGTGAAATGAACCAGCCATTTATCGGGATTGCAAACTCCTGGAATACCATCGTACCCGGCCATACCCACCTTCGGATTCTTGGTGAACGGGTCAGGGAAGGGATTACTGCCGGAGGCGGAACACCGTTCGAGTTCAATACCATCGGAATCTGCGATGGAATTGCAATGGGACATGAAGGAATGAGATATTCCCTCCCATCTCGTGAAAATATTGCAGATTCCGTTGAACTCATGATTCAGGCACATAAATTTGATGGCATTGTCTGTATCTGCACATGTGACAAAATTGTCCCAGGCATGCTCATGGCAGCAGCCAGGTGTAATATCCCGGCAATTGTTCTAACCGGAGGAAATATGCTCCCCGGTCACCATCAGGGATGCGAATTATCACTGACTGATGTGTTTGAAGGAGTCGGAAAAGTGGCCGGTGGGAAAATGACCGAAGAAGAACTTCGGGAACTTGAAACGGCTGCAATGCCAGGATGTGGATCCTGTCAGGGTCTCTATACAGCAAATACCATGGCATGTATGACAGAAGCCCTCGGCATGTCTCTTCCAGGCTGTGCTGCAACTCCAGCTGTTTATGCAGAAAAACAGCGGTTAGCATTCAGGTCAGGCAAACGAATCGTAGACCTTGTGCACCAGCAGGTTCTTCCCCGAGATATTATCTCTCCGGCAAGTCTTCGAAATGCAATCAGAGTTGATATGGCACTTGGTGGATCAACAAATACCGTGTTACACCTGATGGCGATCGCAACCGAAGCAGGGGTGCCCTTTGATCTTGACGAATTTAATAAAATATCAGAACAGGTCCCACATATCGCCTCAATGATGCCTGGCGGACCGCATTCTATGCAGGCACTATATGACGCCGGAGGGATTCCTGCAGTATTCAAACAAATCCGGTCACATCTCGAAAACTGTCCCACTACATCAGGAAAGGACGTCTTTTCATTAGCGGATAGTGTAACATATGTGGATGAGTCAATTATCCGACCGGAATCATCACCAGTGCATACAAGTGGTGGTCTGATGATCCTTACCGGAACCCTTGCACCAGATGGAGCGGTTATAAAAAGCGGAGCCGTTCAGAGTGAGATGTGGCAGCATACCGGCCCTGCCCGTGTTTTTGACGGTGAAGAACCGGCCATGAAGGCCATCCTTGGAAGAGAGATCAAGGAAGGTGATGTAGTGGTCATCAGGTACGAAGGCCCGAGAGGCGGACCTGGAATGCCGGAGATGCTCTCACCAACATCAGCACTTGTCGGCCTTGGATATAACCGGGTTGCCCTAATTACCGACGGCCGGTTTTCAGGAGGGACAAGGGGTCCATGTATCGGGCATGTTGCTCCGGAAGCTGCAGCAGGCGGACCAATTGCATTTGTAAAAGACGGAGATACTATATCAATTGATCTCATTTCCAAAACAATCAACCTGGATATTGGTATTGAAGAAATTGAGAGAAGAAAGTCCGGATGGAAACCTCTTACAAAACCACTCAGCAGTGTTCTTACCAGATATGCTGCTGCGGTGGGACCGGCAAACCGTGGTGCTGTACTCCAGTAACCCTTTTTTTCAAAAGTAATTTTTCCCAGAAATAATTCTGGCATCGCAGACGCAAAACTAAACCTATAACTCCTTTGATCTCCTAACTGGTTACTATTATGGAAAAGTCCATCGATGAGATCAACCGGCGTATTCGTGATGGTTCAGCCCGGGTGGTCACTGCCGATGAGATGCCAGACATCGTCAGCGAACTCGGAGAAGAAGGGGCACTCCAGGAGGTGGATGTTGTTACCACCGGAACCTTTGGAGCCATGTGCTCATCAGGGGCATTTTTGAACTTCGGTCATGCAGAACCTCCAATCAAGATGGAACGGCTCTGGCTGAACGATGTTGAAGCATACGGCGGTATTGCAGCAGTCGATACCTACATCGGTGCGACAAATAAGTCTGTTACCAGAATGGAGAGTTATGGAGGTGCCCATGTCATTGAAGACTTCATTTCAGGCAAGGCCATAGAACTCCGGGCACAATCATCAGGATCAGATTGTTATCCACGAAGAAGTATTACAACTGAAGTCAGGCTTGAAGATCTGAACCAGGCAATCATGGTCAATCCACGAAATGCCTACCAGCGATATGATGCAGCAGTAAACACGTCTGATGACACCCTGTACACCTATATGGGAACTCTCCTCCCCCATAGTGCAAACGTGTCGTTTTCGGGTGCAGGAACGTTAAACCCAATATGTAACGACCCAAACCTTCGGCTCATCGGAAGTGGTGTACCAATCTTACTTGGTGGTGCTCCAGGTATGGTAGTTGGTGAAGGAACACAACATTCATCTGCAGGAAACTTCGCAACCCTGATGACAACCGCTGATATGGCTGAAATGAATTCAGACTTTTTGCGGGCAGCATATATGTATCGGTATGGCCCCACGCTCTACCTTGGGGTAGGTATTCCTTTACCTGTTCTGGATATCGAAACGGTCAGACGGACAGCAGTCAGAGATGAAGATATTATGGTCAGTATCAGGGATTACGGCGTTCCATCCCGGAGCAGGCCGGTCCTTGGACAAGTTAGTTATGCAGAACTGAAATCAGGCACTATTGAACTGAATAACGAAGAGATAAAGACTTCATCGCTGTCCTCGTACCGACGGGCCAAGATGGTTGCAAACACCCTGAAAACCTGGATACAGGAAGGGCATATGACCTTGTGTCTTCCAACACGGTACCTCGATCCTTCCAAACAGGCAAAACCGATGCGAGAAACAAGAAAAGTAGTCCTGGTTCAGGAGATTATGCAGAGAAAAGTTGTGACAATAAAGGAAGAACAGGACATAACAGAGGCTGCAAAAAAACTGCTCAGGGGAGAGACAAACCATCTGCCAGTGTTAAATGAACAGGGACGACTGACCGGAGTAGTCACGACCTTTGATATTGCAAAAGCAGTTGCACGACCTGAACGGAAAGTAAAAGTTCAGGATGTCATGACCAGGAATGTAATCACTACCCTCGCTGATGAACCAATAGACATTGCTGCCCAGAAGATGGAGCATCATCGGATCAGTGCACTCCCGGTAGTAGATGCACAAAATCAGTGTATCGCAATCCTCCATGCCAGTGATTTAGGAAAACTCTTCAAACCCGGAGGGGCCAGACCATGAAACTCTTAGTCCGTCTGATTCATGAAAGTAAGCCAATTATTGCGCAGGTTGTAAAAGACACCGGAGTTCTCATTAATGTTGATCGGGCACGGTCTGATGCTCATGAGGGAGAAGAAGCACTCGTTGATGTTCCAGATGAGAACTGCATCATTGTAAGCGAACGGATGAGATCACTGGGTGCTGAAGTCAGAATTCTTGAAGAAGGAATCAGACATGACGAAGAGGAATGTGTTGATTGTGGGGCCTGTATCTCTATATGTCCAAAAGGTGTCTTTTCTTTTGATGAAAACTGGAAATTACAGGTTTCAACAAAAAAATGCATCTTATGTGGAAGATGTATCATCAGTTGCCCTCATGCAGCATTATCTCTCAGTTATTAAACTGAATGACGCTCCGTCATCATTTTGAACTCAGGGAAACTATAGCGACCATCCTTGCGGATGATAATCAATACATCGATGCAGCCTGTGAAGGAATACGTCAGGCAAGATTCGAGATTGAGAAATATATCATCCGGGATCCATTTTTTGCTACCAGTTATGAACCCATACCAATACCGGTTGGTCCGGACATCATTCGCAGGATGGGGGATGCAGCACAGAATGCAGGAGTCGGACCCATGGCAAGTGTTGCAGGGGCCGTAGCAGATGCAGGTGTTCGTGCTGCAAAAATTGCAGGATCTGCTTATTGTGTTGTAGATAATGGGGGTGACATTGCTTTGATATCTGACAGGCCAATCCGGGTCGGACTTTATGCAGGAGACTCCCCCTTATCAGGAAAATATGCATTCCTCGTACCACCAAAAGACGAAATATACGGTATTTGCACATCTTCTGCAACAGTCGGCCATTCATTCTCATTCGGTTCAGCACACAGTGTCACTGTTTTTTCACAAGACCCTATACTTGCTGATGCTGTTGCCACATCTGTTTGTAATAGTCTCTCATTGTCAGATCAATCCCCGCTTGAAGATGTATGCGAAGATATTGATGGGATTTATGCTGTTTTTGGTGAAACCAGTATCATTTGGGGAGAAATTCCACCACTCGTCAGAGCAGAAAAGCGGGAGGATCTGATCACCGCTGGGGGATTAGGTTTTATTAGACAGGGATCGAATGAGGTATGATCTCCTATGAATGCCATTACTCCAATTATAGTAACCCTTGACTTTCTTGAATTCCCACCCGGAAATACCTGCAGAGGAGAAGATCGATCTCCTGCATTAAACATTAAAAACCTGGATGCTCAATCAGTCGCGATTATGGTTTTTAATCCGTTTATTAAATCCTGTTGTTCTTTCACACCATGGATAATATGGAATATTCCCCCACTTTCTCGGATCCCTGAAGGATTTCCAAAAGAACCACAGGTATTAAAACCGGTCCAGGCAGTACAGGGAATAAACGATTATGGCACCATTGGATATCATGGACCATGTCCACCAGATGGGGAAATGCACCGATATCAGTTTAGAGTTTATGCCCTAGATACAATGCTTGACCTTCCACCTGGATCAACAAAAGATGACCTTATCAAAGCAATGCGAGGTCATGTTGAACAATATGGAGAAACGGTAGCCTTAGCTCGGTAAATCGCCAGTGATTGTGACAAAGAAATCTCTACCTAAGTTCGCACAGATATTCCGGTGAGATCAGATACATCAGACATGACAGCATCAGTGACCATCATCTGATTACTCATTTTTTGTCCTCGTACCGGACATTTCCAGAACGGATATGGGCATTCCCGATTACTTTTTTCCTCAGAACAAACCGGTGTCCCATGATGAAACCATAAATACAGGCAATGGGGACGGTTTGGATGTTTTTCAGTGTTTGTGTTCACTATACACCGACTTCCAATTATTATCAATAGTACCGTTTTCTGTTCTAACGTTTAGTAGTTACGAAAAATAGTGGGTGTATCCAAAAGTATCAGGATTTTTTTCTCAAGATAAAAATTCCACCAAATATCACTGCAAAACAAATAATACCCGTAAAAATGCCGGATTTTGTAGGTTCAGGAACAGGAGTCTGTATTGGAGTGGGAGATGGAGTCGCCTCTGCAGGAACATTCAGACGGCTGAGCACTGCAGATATCATGACGGTCTGTTTATCTGTAATAGTCACTTTACTTACATAATCTGCATACCCGTCCTTTCGAATGAGCAGGGTATGTTCACCCGGAGAAACCGACCCGAACATAATCGGAGAGAATCCGCGATATTCATTATCCAGATATACACTCGCTCCGGTCGGTTCAGACTGGATATTCATAGAGCCGGATTTTGAATATCTCTCTCCAATCCTGACCATATCAGCATCTACATATGTCGTGCGACCCCTGGAAACGTATACATCTTCATAATAATCGTAATATCCAGAATATTTCAGACGAATTGTATAGGTTCCTGGTCGGATGTCATTCAAAGTCAAATACCCGGAATATGGTGTATATCCCCTGAATCGATTATCAACATATACTTCAGCCTGATATGGCTCGCTTGCAATCTTCAGGGTTCCATCAACATAGGTATAATAATCATACCCTCGGTATCGATCATAAGAATAGTAATCCCTATCGTATTTGTCATAATATGTAGGCCGGTACGTCCATGATCTATCATCATCATACCAGTGATGAATTACTGTAGGCTCCTGATATCGGTATGAGGGGTAGTATACAGGTGATGAATAATCACGGGGGTATGGAGTAGGTGTTGGTTCAGGTGTTGGAGGGTAGGTAGGATAATATGGAACAGCAGAGCCCGGATCCTGGTATGGTCCGGTTACCGGTGAAATCTGAATGGGTTGATCTGACGTGCCTGGCAATGGAGGATTTGAAGGATAATAAGGTTCAGCAGTACCTGGATCCTGATAGGAACCCTGAACAGGTTCACTCTGCAAGACAGTCCCGGCTGGAACATCAAGGACAATATTCGAAGGATTTGGTGTAAAAGAAGTTTCTGAATTGCCCGGATTCACAAACATACCGGCATTATTTTGTTCCGGAATAAAAGGCCCCTGTGTTGGATATGGTGTTGAATACATATCAGGAGAGGGAGGACTTGCCGGATAAAATGGCTCTGCAATTCCTGATCCCTGCTGATCAACAAACATCATGGTATTGTCATCAGAATAGTCAGCACTAACTGTTCCAGACAGGATACACATACAAATCAGGGCTCCTGTCATCCAGATGAATATGTCATTCATACGATCCCTCCACACCATTGATCCCTTTCATTTGTTTATGATGTATAGGATACACGTCTGTGTGTATAAGGATATGTAAAAATCGCTGAAGAAGTTCAAAGCAGGGTGATGCAGGGTAATTGCCCGGATCCATTCAGTATTTCTATTTGATAAATGCACCCTTTCTCAGCCACTATTAAGACAAAAAGTGAAGTTATTTTTTTATTATCATTTCCAGATCTTCAAGCAGGCTCTGAAGATCCTCTTCATGTTCTACTTCCTGGGTGATGATAGTAAGAATCATATTATAGGTAACTGGATCTTTTCCTTCTACTATCTTCATCAGATGATCATATGTCTTGATGGCACACTGTTCACCCTTAATGTTCTGTTCGAGAATTGATTGCACATAAGGATCAATCGGAGCATCATACCCGCAGTTCGTCAGATTATACCATTCTTTTGGTTCGAGAACAGGAGTTCCTCCTAGTTGAACAATCCGAAGAGCAATCATATCAGCATGAGAGAGTTCTTCGGTTGCATGCTGGACCAGTTCGGCAATAACTGCATCCTTCGTAGGACCTTTTACTACTTTGGATCCAATCCAGTACTGATAATACGCAAGCCATTCGTCTGCCAATGCCTTGTTTAAGAGAGAAATCAGGTTGTCAACATCCATGCCGACAATTTTACGTCCTTGTGATCCCATAGATCATCCCTGACTTGGATATTCTCATGAAGGCTATATCAAGCCATCGATACCAGGAATTCGATTTACCTAAATAGGAATCACCATATGCAGTGCTCCAAAAAAAGAAGTTTTCAGAAAATTTTCTTGTTCCTCCTAAGTATACAGATAATGTTTCCAATAGCTGTATCAGCTCTGGATATTGCAGCATCACCTCATCCATCAATAGGGACTGGTATCATATTTCCTGATACAGGAGAGAAGATCAACGATGAAGTGCATGATGCAATTTCGAACGCATCACATGAAATCACAGCAATATGCTCAATTCCGGGACATGAACGGAATGAAAAAAATACCATCATCAGACTTGAGGAAATCCTGACAAAACTGGACCATACCTTGCAAAAATATCTGGTCCTTTCCGGATTGTATCCAGATAAAAATCTTCAAAATGCGTCATTATTGGCAACAAAAACACATGCAGAATTTATTCAGAGATTATCGGCAGACGCAGAAATCTATGCATGTATCAGAGAAACTAAACCAGAATCAATATATGGACATTGGTTAAAGAACCAGGAACTTCGTTTCTTCAGAGATGCAAATACTGATTCTATACCTGATGAAAATGAACTAACACCACTGTATGAAGAATTGTTTTCATTACAAAATGATTATATAAGAAATATCAGAGAAAACAGACCACTCACTGAAAATTTGCAGATAATTGAGAGGTCAGCCTCCATCCGAAGTGATATCGCATTCCATGAAGGCTATGAAACCTGGACTGATTTAAAAGCCGACAGGCAGGGATGGTCAATAACGGGATCAGATATTGCATTGCTGTTTGATAATATAACTCCCACAATAAAACAGATGATCCAACCGATCATCCGTGAAATACAAACAAATAAAGAAGTAGAAAATTCTTCTCCAACAATATATGATTATGAGATTGATCGATTCATCTCAGAAAAAGCCTTACATTCACCCATTACACCGAAAAATCTTTTCCAATCTTCGGATATTACCATAAACCGAACCCTTATGGTAATATCCTGTCTTTTGAATGTGAAAACTGAAGAAATTAATAATGTGGATGTATATGCACCCGGGGTATCATTATTCCGGGTTTCAAATATCAGTACAAATAAAACACATGGCTGGTTTTATCTTGACCTGAAGAACAGATCTGGAAAAACGCAGGAATGGTTGACAGCTCAGATATCAGGAATAGGGTATAATGGTGATGATGATGGTTCAATCATTTCAGCACCGGTATTTATTGTAAGTGGAACACTCCATAACCAAAATGAGGGAACTCGAATGCAGGAAGAAGACTATACTTTAATGTTTCATGAATTCGGTCATCTGTATACCCTCATCCTGACTGGTTCATCAGAGTCTGCAGTTCCAGTAACACTTCCTATAGAAATGACTGAAGCATCATCCAGATTATTTGAATACATTGCCTGGACGCCTGAAATTCTTGCAATAATACAGTACCCCGCCAATAATAATCAATTATTACAAAACAATAACTTCGTTCATCTGTATGCTGGATCTCAAGATCCCTATTCGGACGAGCATCGGTGGAATCTGGCGAAATATACCATCATCAGTTCACTGGATCTCAAAATAGCCCAGTCAAGAGAACCCGTTCGGTTCAATGAATGGTATCAGGAAATTTATACAAATATTACTGGTGCTCAGGTTACTGATCAGGGTGGATACTTATTACGACACCCACACTTTTCAGGTGATACTGCGGGTATGTATTGGATCTACCCTATTGGAGACGTATACGCAACTCTGTTGTATGCGAAAATTTTTGAATCCGGAATTCTTAACAAATCAACCTGGAAAACATACACAGACGGATTATTATACCCAGAACAGAATTTTCTTTTTGCAACAGAGTGGATCAAAAGGAATCTGACTGAAAAAAATACTATCCGAAGGGAGAAATCAAAGAAAAACTGGACGTTCATTCCCGGTTGCATATCTGATCATCTCCTCGTACGTGGAATTATTGCAGGCTGACAAAGTATAAATTCAGTTCATGTGGCCTGCATCCAGAGAGATGAACCCCCTCATTTCCACTGGAGCGCGTGCCAAAGAGGTAATTTTTTTAAATTTAACAATCAAAAAATAGGAATTTTTAATAATCAAACCGAATTATTTATATTCGGCAATGAGGTGTGAAACGGGTGCAGACATCAGACAAATCTCACCGCAAATTATAGAGATATTTTTAACTTTTTAGAATATTCCGATATTTTTTAAAAAAGAGAGCATTTCATGCGTTTATCATCGGCGCGTTTTTGACCTGAATGAAAAAATCCCTCTTGGGATTAACCCTAACCTGAAGTTAATGTTGCAATTACGAGAGAATGTCTTCAAATTTTATCTAATTTTAAATTTTAAAGATTATTGATGCGAATCAGAATAGAGAATTATGATAATTTAATTACATATGATCATACAGATCGAATAAAATTTATATAGAACTACATTACAACAATAATAGTGAACCTCTATGAACGACTCCGCAGATACTCATCATGAGAAGAAATCAGAAATGAATCAGGAAGAAGAGGGAGGCCTGATTCCAGAAGGATCTCCCCCGGATGAGGAAAAATCTCCACTCGAATTACTCCGCTCAGAGTATGAGGAACTCAATGACAAATATTTGCGGCTCGCAGCTGACTTTGAAAATTTCAGAAAACGTTCCATCAGGGACACTGAACACCGGATAGCACAATCTATCGGGCAGTTTGCCCGTGATATGCTGGAGGTTGCAGATAGCCTTGACCGGGCTATGCAGGCAGAAGGTGGAACGCATGAAGGGTTGAACCAGATTCAGAAACTGCTCAGTCAGGTGCTGAAAAGACAGGGTGTTGAGGCATTTGAATCAGTAGGAGAAAAATTTGATCCATCCCGCCATGAAGCGATTGCAATGGTTCCTTCACCTAAAGATGAAGGAGTAATTTGCGATCAGGTATGCAAAGGATACTGCCTTGAGGATAGAGTAATTCGTCCTGCACAGGTAGTTGTCTCACAAGGAACAGCACCAGTCGAACAGAAGTAATCATTCATATTCAGGAAATTCATTATGGCAAGCGAAAAAATCCTCGGTATCGATCTTGGAACGACGAACTCCTGCATGGCTATCATGGAGGGTGGAAAGGCAGTTGTCATCCCAAATGCAGAGGGAGGCAGGACCACACCGTCAGTTGTCGCGTTCACCAAAGAAGGTGAGCGGCTTGTTGGCAGCCTTGCAAAGAGACAGGCAATTACCAACCACCAGAATACCGTAATATCAGTCAAGCGTGACATGGGTACTGCCAAAAAAATAGAACTCACCGGCAAGTCATTTACCCCCCAGGAAATTTCTGCAATGATTCTGCAGAAGATGAAAACCGACGCAGAAGCATATCTCGGAGAAGAAATTAAAAAGGCAGTCATTACCGTCCCTGCATACTTCAATGATGCACAAAGACAAGCAACCAAGGATGCAGGAACCATTGCCGGACTTGAAGTTCTTCGTATTATTAATGAACCGACTGCATCTGCCCTGGCATATGGTATTGACAAAGAAGAAGACCATACCGTTCTGGTATACGACCTTGGTGGTGGAACCTTTGATGTCTCAATCCTCACATTAGGTGATGGAGTATTTGAAGTCAAGGCAACATCCGGAAACAATCACCTTGGTGGCGATGACTTTGATAAGCGTGTTATCGATTACCTGGTTGCAGAATTTAAGAAGAAAGAGGGTATAGACCTTTCAAAAGATCCCATGGCAATGCAGCGTCTTCGTGATGCAGCTGAGAATGCAAAGATCGAACTCTCCCAGAAACAGAAGACAAACGTTAACCTTCCGTATATCACCACCGATTCCTCCGGTCCGAAATTCCTTGATATTGATCTGACCCGTGCACAGTTTGAACAACTGATTGCAGATCTTGTAGAGAGCACTATCGGTCCGGTAAAGCAGGCACTCTCTGACTCAGGGCTCAAGACCGCTGAAATTGATCGTGTGCTCCTTGTTGGTGGCTCAACCAGAGTTCCGCTGGTCCAACAGAAAGTTAAAGATCTCCTTGGGAAAGAACCGGATAAGGGAATAAATCCGGATGAATGTGTTGCAGTTGGAGCAGCAATCCAGGGAGGAGTTCTTGCAGGTGAGACCAGTGATATTGTTCTGCTCGACGTCGCCCCGCTCACCCTCTCAATCGAGACCCTTGGTGGTATTGCGACCCCAATCATCGACAGAAACACGACAATTCCAACAAAGAAAAGTCAAATCTTCTCCACCGCAGCAGACAACCAGACATCAGTCGAAATCCATGTCGTCCAGGGAGAACGAAAACTGGCAAATGACAACTTTACCCTTGGGCGGTTTATGCTCACCGGAATCCCACCGGCACCCCGTGGAATTCCACAAATTGAAGTTACATTTGATATCGATGCGAATGGTATCATCCATGTAACTGCAAAGGATCTTGGAACCGGTAATGAGCAGGCAATCACCATTAAGGGTAGCAAGAAGCTCTCTGATGATGAGATCAAGCGGATGGTTGACGACGCGAAGAAGTTTGAAGATGAAGACAACAAGAAGAAAGAAGAGATTGAAATCCGCAATAATGCAGATATGGCTGTCTTCTCTGCAGAGAAACTTCTGAAAGAGAGCGAAGATAAGATCGAAGAAGAAGATAAGACAACCATCCAGGATCATATTGCAAAAATGAAGACTGCGCTTGAAGGAACTGATTCTGAGGAAATTAAGAAGCAGATGGAAGAACTGACAGAAGCAGTATTCAAGGTTACCACAAAGATCTACCAGAAGGTACAGGCAGAACAGGCAGCTCAGAACCCAGAGAAAGGCTCTCCCTCTGGTTCTGACGACAATGTCGTAGATGCTGACTTTACGGAAAAGAAGGAGTGAGATCTCATAGATGGCTGCGGGAGATTACTACGATATCCTTGGCGTGTCCCGCAATGCCGATGATACCGAAATAAAAAAGGCATATCGAGGCCTGGCCCGGAAATATCACCCGGATGTAAACAAAGATCCTGGTGCAGAGGATAAGTTCAAAGAGATCAATGAGGCATATAGTGTCCTGTCCGATGCCCAGAAACGATCACAATATGATCGGATGGGGCATGAAGCCTTTACCAATGCCTCCAAGGGATCATATGGCGGAGGAGGATACGGTGGAGGGTTTAATGCAGACTTCTCCGGATTTGGTGATATCTTCGACTTCGCCGGGGATATTTTCGGAGGATTCGGGCGTCAGCGGGGGCCACGACGTGGTGACGATCTCCTCATGCGGTTTGAAATCACCCTTCGTGATGCCGTGTTTGGTGCAGATCGCGAGATCGAAGTGATGCATGCCGAATCATGTTCCACGTGTGATGGAACAGGTTCGGAGACAAAAAAGACAAAAAATTGTCCAAAATGTGGCGGATCCGGGCAAGTACGACAGGCAACCCAGACACCTTTTGGAAATTTTGTCAGGCAATCCACCTGTGATCTCTGTCATGGCCGGGGTAAGGTAGCAGAAAAACCCTGTACAAAATGTAAAGGAACCGGACACGAAAAAGTCAGAAGAAAAGTCTCAGTCCATATTCCTCCGGGAGTTGATACCGGAATGCGGCTCAGATTGGAAGGGTATGGGGAAGCAGGCGACCATGGTGCACCTAATGGTGATCTCTATATTGAGATTCATGTCAAACCCGAACCCAGATTCCACCGGGATGGTGACACCCTTCTGACAAAGATCCAGATATCTCCGGCACAGGCAGTGCTGGGAACAGTTGTTGAAGTAACAACAATTGATGACAGGCATCTTGAAGTGAAGGTTCCAGCCGGAACACAGGGAGGGAAGAAACTTCGTATTTCAGGAGAAGGCATTCGCAAACGGGGCAGACCTGGCGATCTTCTCGTGGAAGTTGAAGTGCAGATTCCCAAACATCTGACCGGAGAGCTCAAAGAACTCTATGAAAAGATCCTGGATTTAGAAGGAAAAAAATCGACTTCAGGATCAGGAAATGAAAAAAAAGGATTCTTTGAATCTATTCTAGGGGGATAAATTCTCCCCTTCTTATCGAAACCTATCACAACCCTTAAACGTTTCTGCAGGAAAAGTACAAAGTACATGGCGCGGATCCTCCTTGTTGATGATGCAGGGTATATGAGGCGGCTCGTCGGTATCATGGCGAAAAAGGGAGGGCACGAAATAGTTGGCGAAGCAGAAACAGGTGAAACTGCTATCGAACTCTATGAGAAGGTTAAACCAGACATTGTTATTCTGGACATCCTGATGCCTGATATGAATGGACTTGAAGCACTCAGAAAAATCAGAGGATTAGATCCAAATGCCCGCGTTCTGATGTGTACCGCTTCTGAGCAGTCAACACATGTACAGGAAGCTCTTTCCCTTGGTGCAAAGGGATACATCGTTAAACCTTTCACACGAGAGGTAATTTTATCCACAATTGAAAAGGCACTTACATCCTGATTTTTTTTATGACGAACGCTCAATAGGTGCCTCTGTGAAATTAATCCTTGAATTGTCAGGGGAACATCCAAATATTCCTCTTGAAGAAGTAAAAGCAATAATTCCGGTTTATGATCAAAATACCCAGGTTCTCATTGTAGATGCTCCTGACTTGAACATATTAGAACGATTTGCGTATACACATGCTGCGATGCGTTTTTTAGGAGAATGTGCAGCAGATAAAGAATCATTTGTTCGAATGCTTACGGATATGGCAATAACATCTTCAGAGCCATTCTGTGGCCGGGTGAAAAAAATGGTCGATCATGGAATGGATACCCCGAGTGCCGATCTTGAACGCCTGATTGGATTTTATGTGAACGGACCAGTGTCAGTATCTACACCTACACGTGTTTTTAGAGCCATCATATCTGGTGGAAGATGCTACTTTGGTGAACTGCTCTGGGAACTTGACAGAAATCCCTATCACAGCAGAAAACCAGGAAATCGCCCATTCTTTCATCCGGGCGTGATGATGCCAAGAATGATCCGGGCCTTGGTTAATATGTCCGGAGCAATCAAAGGAGAATGGATTCTTGATCCTTTTTGTGGAACCGGCGGAACACTCATAGAAGCATCCCTCATCGGATGTCCGGCAATTGGAACTGATGCCGATATTGAGATGATTCAGGGGAGCAGAAAAAATCTCACCTATGCGATGACCGGAGTCGCAGATGCACGACATCTTCCATTCCCTGACGCCTCAATCGATCATGTTGTGTCAGATCTTCCCTATGGACAATCGGTGGTGATTGTCGGAAACCTCTTTGATCTGTATCGTCAAGCACTTCAGGAGATCAGACGAGTAGTAAAACCAGGCAAAAGATCAGTACTTGTGACACACCAGGACATACGACCACTTGCTGAACAGATCTTTACCATCAATGGGTACTATGAACAACGGGTTCATAAAAGCCTGACCAGGCGAATCCTGGTCCTTGTTTGACGCTCTCCATAGCTCTCAATATTCAACTCAATCCAACTATGGCATTTACATTCTTTTTCCGGGATGCTCAAACCCTGAGCCTTGCAATAGATCATTTTTTACCATTTGTTCAGAGTAGACAAACTATCACAATATGGAGTGCCGGGTGTGCCATGGGTCAGGAACCATACACCTTTGCTATATTATTGCGTGAACGAATGGGGCCACACCTCTTTCGAAATGTAAAAATTTTTGCCACAGATATTGACACCTACAACCAGTATGTACAGATAATCGGAACCGGCAGATATCCAGAAAAAGATCTTCAGCGAATTCCTCCGGAAATATTTCAACGGTACTTCAGATCAGATCCTCAGGATCCAGGATTTGTCTATGTTATTGACGAGATACGAAATGCAGTTCAGTTCAAAAAGCATGATCTTCTGACATATGAACCAATCCGCACAGGAGTGCACCTGATTATCTGTAAAAATGTCCTTCTCCACTTTTCAGCTGAGGAACGTCTGAAAGTCTGGAATATGTTCTGGACTGCTCTTGAGTACGGGGGTTTTATGCTTCATGAGCACACACAGAAACTTCCTGATGAACTCACAGGTTCCTTTGATCAGATTGTCATGAATGCACAGATATTCAGGAAACATGACCCTTATGCAGGTGAGAAATCTCACTGATCACAGTGATTATTATACATCCAATGTGTGGCATATCTGCGGAGTATACCATTCATTATCTGATATAAACACACTCATCGATGCCGGAAGGGATCCGGGTATCCTGAATACTCTTGAATCCATCAAATGCGGCCTTGGGAAAAAGCCGGTTGAACAGATTATCCTGACACATTCTCATTTTGACCATGCTGGAATGGTTCCAAAAATTATTGAGCGATATAATCCGAAGATATATGCTCATCCTGCAAGCAGAAATAGTGGGACAATTCCACTCCTAGACAGGCAGGAAATCCAGGTAGGGGAAGAGATATGTATGGCGGTGTATGCACCAGGACACAGTGAAGACTCATTATGTTTACTCTGCGAAGAGGAACACCTGCTCTTTTCAGGTGATGTACCAATTCGGGTTTACTCTCATGATAATGAATTTACTTCCCAGTATCTCGATGCGTTTGAACTTTTTGTCGCTGCAGATTTACAGGCAATATATCCAGGACATGGGGATCAAATCACAGGTAATGTTCCCCACCTCATGATGGAATCGCTTAGAAACATTCGAAAGAGTAGGATTTTTTAACTGATGAAGGTCATCAATCTGACAAAGCAGAGTTCAATATATACATCCAATGCCTGGTTATGCGGGTGTATTCATAGCCCAGAAGATTTTGGTATACTCATCGATACCGGATGTGATCCTGTCATCCTTGATTATTTACGACAGATGCGAGAAAAGACAGGGAAGAATCCGGTTGAAAAACTCATTCTTACGCATTCTCATTATGATCATGCCAAACTTCTGGGAAGAATAAAGGAAGAATTTCATCCAGTTGTCTATGCAGCGTCATCATATCTTGCAGGAGTAGATAATGTTCTTTCTAATGGAGATGTGGTAAAATGTGGAATTTTTCACTTTGAGATAATTACCATTCCAGGCCATACATCAGATTCTGTCTGTATTTATTGTCCAGAGGAGGAGATCCTCTTTTCCGGGGATACACCCCTCATAATCTGGGGAACAGAGAATACATACGAAAAAGATTTTTTACAGGGATTTGAAGAACTGGCACAACGAAAAATAACATCTGCGTATCCCGGACATGGTGAGATCATGAGTATAGAAGTCTCCAGAATGATCAGACAATCATTAATAAATCTAAAAAGAAGTCGTATTCTCTAATATAGTTCAATGTAGTCCAGTATGAATTCCCTTTGCCCTGAGTAATATCACATCCTTTGCTGGCAGTCCTTTTTTTGTATGTACCGTCATACATGTATTGACATATTGAAAACCATATCAACAATTTTCTATATAAAGTACGGTTGATTAAAACACATATTCTTGAAGTAAATTATGAAAACAGCAATACTGGGCGGCGGCTTATCAGGCATCACTCTTGCATGCATCCTCTCTGAAAAAGGGGATGATGTTACCGTTCTGGAACAGGAGATTACTCCGGGTGGCCTGTGTAGATCATGTAATTCGAACGGTTTTACCTTTGATATTGGGGGATCCCATATCATTTTTTCACGGGATACCGAGGTTCTTGGGTTTATTCATGATGTTCTTGGTGCAAACAGGACCGAAAGAATCAGAAACACAAAAATACTCTACAAGGGCAGGTATGTAAAATACCCATTTGAAAACGCCCTGTCTGAACTCCCACCTGAAGACTGCTACACATGCCTGTATGAATACATTAAGGCACTTATTACTTCTGAGAAGGGAGAGAATAATCCTCCACACAATTTTCAGGAGTGGATTCTACAGACGTTCGGGAAGGGTATAGCTGATGCGTACCTGATCCCATATAATACGAAAATCTGGAATTATCCTCCTGAGCTGATGTCGGCTCACTGGATGGAAGGAAGAGTTCCAAGGCCTCCTGTTGAAGACATCATAAAATCTGCAGTCGGCATCGCTACGGAAGGATATGTCCATCAAGCAGTCTTCTCATATCCGATCACCGGAGGAATTGAGGCCTTAATTCATGCCATTGCTGCCCCGGTCAAAAATAAGATAAAAACCGGATTTCGGATATCACAGATACGAAAACAAGCAGACGGATATGAAATAAGCGATGGAACGCAGATCGTTACAGCAGAAAGAATCATCAGTACTATTCCTCTGCAGCATCTTGCTCTCTGTCTCGATGATATCCCACAAGAAATAAAAAAGGCCATACATGATTTGAAATATAATTCTGTTATTGCTGTGGGTGTTGGCATTACAGGTTCCGTCCCACCATACTCATGGGCATATATTCCGGATACTGGCACATCTCTTGCAAACCGGATATCATTTCCCTCTAATTTTTCAGACACCACTGCTCCGGAGGGGTGTTCTTCAATATTAGCTGAGATAACATACAATGATGGTGATGCAGTTTCACAGATGACCGATGTAGCGATTATAGACCATGTTGTGAGTTCTTTATCGGGAATCGGGCTTTGTAAACCAGAACAGATCATAACAACCCATGTATCACGATCTCCATTTGCATATGTTGTTTATGATCTCGCATACCTGAGAAATATTGAGATCATAAAAAAATACTTCCAGAACAGCGGCATATCCCTTGTCGGACGGTTTTCACAATTTGAATATCTGAACATGGATGGAATCATCCGTTCGGTCATGAACTTTACACGCGATCTGAAATGAAGATCAATTTTGTCGTAGAAGACATGTTTGTCTTTAAGTACATTGGGTGTTCCACTGTAGCGAAAACCCTGTACCGAGGATTGAAAAATCAGAACGGGATAGATATTAGCTGGGAGCGGTATAAATTCCAGGCTGACATCTCGCATTATCACACCTTTGGCCCGATTGCATTATTAAACAGGCGTCTGGCATCCGGAAAAAAGATTCTGACCGCTCATTCAACTCCACGGGTAAACATTGGAAACCTTGCACTCACAAAAACCATCAATAAGAGGTACCCGGATATATATCGAAAATTTGACCATATCATAACCATTTCAGAAGCATGTGAAAAGGAGGTGAAAGAGATGGTTCCTGATATTCCGGTCACCCGGATACCAAACGGTATTAACAGGGAGTATTTCTCTCCATCTCACACAAAACGTGAAGAATTCAGAGAGGCATGGAACATATCACCAGAGGAACAGGTTGTTCTGACGGTTGCCCAGATTAGTCCAAGAAAAGGATTTTATGATTTCATGAGCCTTGCAGCAAAAAATCCGGAAGTCCGGTTTATCTGGGTTGGCGGCTTTCCATATGGACTTGCTTCCAAAGACTATCTGAAGATAAAGACGATGATACAGAGAAAACCAAAAAATGTTCTCTTCACTGGATTTGTCAGAGATATCGCAGAAGCATACTGTGCTGCAGATGTATTCATTATGCCCACCTATGCAGAAACATTCGGACTTGCAGTTCTCGAAGCTCAAGCATGTGGTCTTCCAGTAATCGCTCGCGATATCCCTGAGTTTCATGAGATATATGAAGATTCAGTCAGATATTTTTCGACTCCTGATGATGCCCATGCAGAACTCCATGATGAGTCCTCTTTGGAGAAGTGTGCACATGGAGCACGTGACTTTTCCTCACGATATGATATCAGGCAGGTCTGTGCTGAACATCTCTCTCTTTACAATAAACTGGTTACATCATGATATCGGTAGTTATTCCGTCATTTAATGAAGGTGAACGAATAGAACGATGCCTTGAGTCATTATTAAAACAGGATCTGCCACGAAATGAGTATGAAATTATTGTGGTTGATGGTGGCTCAAAAGACAACACCCGTGAGATTGCAGAAAAATATGCAGATATCGTCTTTATTCAGACGAGTCCGAAGGTGGGCGGTGCCAGAAATGACGGGGCAGTTCGCGCCAGAGGGGAGATTATTGCTACAACCGATGCAGATACATTTCTTCCACCGGACTGGCTTGTCAGAATAAAGAAGGGATTTACGAATCCAAATGTGGTTATGGTGTATGGTCCGGTCTGGCCTATCGAGTCAACTCTGAAAAACAGACTGTATTTGTTCATGGCAAATACTTTTGCACATCTGGGATATCTCACAGGAACAGTTCTTTTTACCCTTGGATGTAATAGTGCTTTCCGGGCTGATGAGTTTAAAAAGGCTGGCATGTACCGGGTATCTGATGCAGGTGATGATCTTGAGATTGCTCACCGGATGCGAAGGATTGGGAAGGTAAAATTTGACAGGAAACTCTTTGTTGGATTTTCAATGCGAAGGTATGATCAATTTGGTGCATTCCGTTCTATTTATGAATGGTTTTATATTGTCTTCCATGGAGGCGATGCGGAAAAATACCAGTATACCAAAAAGGAATACCGGTAATCAATCATCCGAGAAGTAATAAACCAGAGTATACAACAGGTATACAAGGATGAAACCCGTAATTCTGGCAACACACTGACATTACATGTTCGAATCCCAAAAAAAGAGTAAATCGGAGATACTCGTCGTTGAAGATGATGAGATCATTGCCACTCTTATCGAACGATTTCTGATCCAGTATAACTATACAGTTTGTGCCAAGGTTGCATCCGGTGAAGATGCCTTATATAAAACAGCTGAGTATCTTCCCGACCTTGTTCTTATGGATATTAACCTGGCCGGTAAGATAGACGGGATAACCGCAACGAAATTTATAGCGTCAATTTTTCATACTCCGGTCATTTTCCTTTCAGGCCAGGATGATGATACGACACTTGAACGGGCAGCACTTGCAGAACCAGCAAGTTTTATCATAAAACCATTTACTGCGAAAGATCTCTATTCAAACATAGAAATTGCTCTTCACAGGGAGAGAATATTTAAAAGATCCAAGGATTATCAGGAAGATAAAATTAAGCGATTGGCACGAGCAGCATTATCTGACCTGGATGCCTATTTCATTCTTGATACCCGGGGCAGGATAATTTTTATCAATCCTTATGGAGAGTATCTCCTGAATGTTCAGCGCAATGACATTATATTAAAACCAATAGGGAATTTTCTGACATTTTATGATACCAGGCAAAAAATTGTCTTCTCTGACACATTCCAGGATGTTATAAGAGAAAGTCTGGTTCTCGGAATAAGACAACATATTGCTGTGAAAATGAAAGATGAAACCTACCGGCATGTCATCATCCAGTCAACTCACATCAGGAATGCGAGCAAAGAGTCAATTGGGATGATTGTCCGGATGCATATAAAGACAAAAAGTGAGTTATGAATACCTTCATATGCGATAAAGAATAACATATACAGGCACGGTTAGTCCCGGTAGGGTAGTGGATATCCTAGAAGCCTGCGGAGCTTTTGACCTGGGTTCAAGTCCCAGCCGGGACGTTTGGACAGTTACGTCCACCTCTTCTTTAAGATCGAATATTCTTCGTATTATTCCTCATGTGAGATATGTTCCTTTTCTCAACAGAAATTATGAAGAATTTATGATAAGGAAGTATCCAATCCCGGATTACCTGATTACCTTAATATTGTGAATTTCTATGAAAAGAATACAAACGATTCTCTTGATTATTGCATTTGCTGTCCTATACCTCGCTGCATCGGGGTGTGTTGATAACTCAGAACCCAATCAGGAAGTAGCTAAGCCACATCAGAATTATTCATTGGTATCTTTTTCCGATACCCCGGTCAGGTATGCGAATATTAACGGAGTTACTCTTGGATACCGTGAATTCGGGGCCGGAGAACCTATACTCATGATACCCGGCTTTAGTGCCACCATGGATGGATGGAATGAGACGTTCATCAGCATCCTTGCTTCAAAATACCATGTGTACATGTATGACCATAGAGGAATGGGGTATAGCAGTGATAATAATGTTACACACACAATTCCGATGTATGCGAACGATGCTGCTGGACTCATTTCTGCTCTTGGTTATGACAGTATGCATGTCTATGGAGCCTCCATGGGCTCATCAACCTCCCAACAACTGGTGATTGATCACCCTGATCGCGTCAGAAAACTCATCCTTGATTCCAATACGTACAGTATACAGATACCGGAGACGAAAATACTATACGGAATAATTAAAGGATCTGCTGAAAATTCTACCCTGTCAAAAGGGATCCAGGAAGAAGCCAGGGCAAATCTCATGTGGAATGGATCATTTGACAATCTTTCAGGAATCCAAAATGATGTTATGCTGGTTGTCGGAACCGATGATATATTAACTCCTGATGTAATCTCGACCCGGATGGCCGGGCAGATTAATGGTTCCTGGCTGGTCAGGTTCAAGGGTCTACCTCATACCGGATATCACTATGCTCCGGTCCAGTATGGTGAATGTGCCCTCACCTTCTTAGGGATGAATGAAACACCTGCATAATACGGGGATAAATCCCTGTTCAGCCATAAATTCTTATTTTTGATCCTTCATGTGACTGAAAACATTACACTAGAAACTGAAACGAACAATGCCAGAGAGGAGAATTTTCTGATAATTCATTATCAGGCCATGCTGTTTTTTTGGTATCCTCTTTCTCATACCATATTGGAATCACCAGATTTTGCACCCATTTAACAGGAGATTATGATGAGCGAATGTTTGAAAGATCATGGTGCCCTTGTAAAAAATAGTGGAAACATGGGAAGAATCGATTCCTGTGATGGTAGTATGGTTGAAACCAGTTTTTTTTCATGAACAGAATCACAAATTTAGTATATTTAGAGAATGTTCAAAAAAGGATTGATTTTTTGATATCTTTACTCCCCCTCATACGTCATTGCAAATATCGAATCCTGAAGCCATTTTTTGAATGACGGATTATCACTAAACTGCTTAAAGAGCTCGGTATGATCACTGAGCATTGCGGTGATCACCCGGAGAAGTGCCTTATCATGCTCAATCCGTGCATTCTGTTTATCTGAATGCTTAATTGCATTCTGATACGCCTTATCCTCTTTCACCTTCTGGGGGATCACTTCTGTGATTACCTTCCGGATTTTATCCCTATCCTTCCATTCGATACTTCCAAAGAGATCATTGAATGCCTTGACAATATTGCTCAAATAATCCAATTCCGGCTCTCTGACATGACCTCCGCCGGATGTCGGGATCGGGTATATTTCTGAATCCTCATCTTTGAGATCAATTGAGAGGGATGCCTGGACTTCAACCCGGTAACTCTCCATATCGATTGCTTCAAGGATGCCTTTTGACAAATCTTCTTCTTTCGGAGCGGGGAGTTTTGGTGTCAGGAAATTAAGGAATATCGAGAGTTTTTCCCACTCGGCATTTGTGTACGGAAGAATAGCTGAGAGAAAACTGTATGTCCGGAGGAATGCTTTTGCTTTCCCTTTGAAATCAACCTGGCTGTCTTCATCCAGGGCATTATAGTCAACAACACAAACATCCAGATATGGATCAAGTTTATCCCGGTCTGCCCCGTTGATATAGAGTTCAACCAGGCTTTCTATCCGGTCCAGTGTGTATACCTGGTATTTGTCAAGATCATTTTTCAGGTCATGTAGTTTATTTGGGTCAGTCTCATCACTCAGGATAGTTGTCCGATAATAGGTCTCAAACGCCTCTCTTATGGTATCCACATCATTAACAAAATCGAGGACGAAAGTATCATGTTTCTGAGGATGTGACCTGTTCAGGCGTGATAAGGTCTGGACCGCTTTAATGTCAGTAAGGATCTTATCTACGTACATGGTATGGAGAAGCGGTTCATCATATCCGGTCTGGAATTTATCTGCGACAATCAAAAACCGGTACGGATCCTCGATGACCTTATCAGGGATCTGGATGCTGGGAAATCCGTTCAGGGTTGCTTCGGTTACGTTTTCATTGTCATATTCATGTTCACCTGAAAAAGCAACAATGGCCTTATAGGGATATTTTTCCTGAGTAAGATATGCAGATATAGCATGATAATATTGAATAGCCCGCTCGATACCGCTGGTCACAACCATTGCACGGGCTTTTCCTCCAATCTTTTTTCGCTGGATCACCTGTTCATGGAAGTGATCAACCATAATCTCAGATTTCAGCCGGATGGCATGTTCATGTGATTCGACATACCGCCTAAGTTTTTTCTTTGCCTTCTTTTTGTCAAAGACCGGATCATCAGTGACGGTCTTCATTAAATGATAATAACTCTGAACCGGAGTGTAGGTCTTGAGAACATCCAGGATGAACCCCTCGTCTATGGCCTGTTTCATGGTATAACTATGAAATGCACGATGACTGATCGATTCGCCCTTCTTATATGGATCACCGAAGAGTTCCAGGGTCTTATTCTTGGGAGTGGCGGTGAATGCAAAGTAACTGGCATTTTTCAGGAGTTTCCGGGACTCCATGATGGTATTGATCTTATCTTCTGTGGTTTCGTCATCTTCCCCTGACCCATCTTCAGAAAGAGCCATATGCATCTTTGCAGTAGTCCTCCCACCCTGGCTTGAGTGTGCCTCATCGATAATCAGGGCGAATTTTCTCCCCCGGTGGGCAGATCCGATTTCATCAAGAATGAACGGGAATTTCTGAACGGTGGTGATGATAATCTTCTTTCCATCCTCGATGAACCTCCGCAGTTGCTCTGATCCTTCTGTAACCGCTCCGATAATCGCAGAGACCTGGGCAAACTGTTTGATAGTGTCCCTGATCTGTTTATCAAGGACTCTTCGATCGGTGACCACAAAGACTGAGTCAAAGATTGGTTTTCCTTCTTTTTCAAGCCCGATAAGCTGGTGAGCGAGCCAGGCGATTGAGTTACTTTTACCACTCCCGGCAGAATGCTGAATCAGATACCTATGACCCACTCCATATCGTGAGGCATGATTGAGGAGAGAACGAACAACGGTTAATTGATGATACCGGGGAAATATCTGGCTTTTTTTCTGTCTGCCTGTTCGTTGATCTTTCTCTTCGACTAACTGGGCATAGTTTTCAAGGATATCAGTAAGACCTGGTTTGGTCAGGGTTTCTTTCCAGAGATAATCGGTCTTTATTCCATATAGGTTCGGAGGGTTTCCTGCCCCGTCATTGAATCCTTTATTGAATGGTAAAAACCAGGACTCACTCCCTTTGAGCCAGGTACACATTCTGACTTCCTGGTCATCAACTGCGAAATGGACCACACACCTGCCAAACTGGAAGAGGAGTTCACGGGGGTCGCGGTCCCGTTTGTACTGCTGGATGGCATCATCCACGGTCTGTTTTGTCAGACGGTTCTTTAATTCGAAGGTGGCAATAGGGAGGCCGTTGATAAAGATGCACAGGTCCAAAGCCCTTTTTGTATCATCTTTGCTGTATTGGAGTTGACGGGTTACACTGAATATATTTAAGGAGAAGAGTTCAGCTGCCCGGACATTTCCCGGAGTCGGGGTTCCATAGAAGAGTGATACCGATGCCGGACCATGTTTCACACCTCTCCGGAGAACATCAATGACTCCCCGTTTCGCAATCTCTCCTTGTAAACGTGCCAGAAATTGCAGTCGTTTTGGTCCCTCTTCTTCCAGACCGAGTTGTTCAAATACCTTTGGCTGAGTTCTTTTAAGGAATTCCTGAAGTTTGGGGAGATCAACTGCATGATCACGGTCGAAGTCCTCAGGATTTCCCTGAATATACCCGGACTCGGTAATGAGAGAGTTTGTGATGATCCGTTCGAGTTCTTTTTCTGATGTATCAGTAGGAGTCATATAATGGGGTCCAGCTTATGTTTTTTTATGTCCCTTGATATGTGGCAACAAAACCAATATGCCAGAATTCTGGTTTTAAGGGTAATTATAGGTTTTCTTTTGTTACGGGATCGTGAGTATTTTGTTTGTATTGCGTGATTGATAGTTATCCTTAGCAAAACCAGACAGAAAATTTTTAGATTTTAAAGAAAATAATTAGGATTTTATTGTTACGGTTTAACTTTTCTTTTGCTAAGATATTTGGGATCCATGTCCCGTCTTAAGAAATTATTATTGCAATTCTGAAATTAATTCCTTAATTGCCGGGCTAATCTCTGTTTCTTCTATCTCAGATTCATCTACAATATGGTAAGAGACGTAATATGGATGCGATTGTTCGATGCGGTTATAAAAGTAACAAGCGGATTGTATGGCCCCTCTCATTACAAAGAATTTATCAAGCATTAATGCCCTGTCATTCGTTGGATCAAAAAAACAAAGTTGATCACTATATACCGGTTCAGTTAAATTTATTGTTCCTTTGACCATTCGAGGATTCGAACCAACGACTTTTCTAATCTTGGTCTGATAGATAGGACCAGGTAATATTTTACTGTCACCCGTTTCTACTAGGTGATATTCTTGAAATAACATTCCAACGGTATTCCTATAATCATTTAAATAACTCAATAAAGTTTGATGCCTTTCCATCGCTTCTCTTGGAGTTATTGAACCCCCATGTCCCTTCCCTCGATTTCGAATCGTATTTGAGGCCAGAATTAATTGAATAATTTTTGATGAACACAGGTTTTCTAAAATCACAGGATTTTTAATTCGGTATATGTCTTGGTAATATGCAATATTTTCTGGATTTTTTAATCCTTTGCGAATTTTTGAAGATAATACTTCATTGATAATTTTCCAAACCCCAAAAGACGCTCGTGATAATGAAAGATTTTGTTTCAAGAGCGTTGATGAGATGGTTTTTTTGGCCTCATCCCATATTTCTGGAACAGGTCGGCAAGCACTTACATGAATTGTAGCATAAAAAACAGATAAGGCTTCGAAAAAAAATAATAAACGCTCAAATTTTTCTTTATCTGTTTCATCCTCCGTATTGTAGGCACATAAAATTGAGGCGAGAGGGAATGGGAGTGTTTCAACCCATTCAGAAAATAATTTTTCATGTTTATTAATTTCTAAATCAGTGAGAATGTCATCAATCTTCTTGGATCTATTGAGTAGTGCACTCTCAATTTCCTGCAATTCTGTTTTGATTAATCGGACTTTTTGCAGAGCCGTGACTGTTTTCTCTTGTTCTGGTATTGGGTCAATATAGACCTTTTCATCAGAATTTAACAATTGTCTTCTATCTATTCGTGATAATCCAATAGATTTTATAGAGTGGATATTTCGGAGATGTTGCCCTAATTGACTATTGAGGTAAAAAGCAAAATATTCAGGGATGACTTTTTTTCTATTCACAATAAGTTGGATATATTGCATTTTTGTTTTCGATACATCGTTTAATGATGTTATCGCTTCTCTATTGCCAAATATTGGAAGATATACTGCATCAAGATTCTCCTCAAAATCTTCAATATAATCTGGCGTTCTTTTTTGATTTAGGGCCTTAATTATTATTTCCTTTAATGGTATTGGTTTTTGATTTATTTTTTTCGTAATATCAGCATAATATTCCTTTTCCTGTAAGTTTGGAAGTCCATGGAAGGTTTTAAAGTCAACAATTCTTCCTTGGGTTGCTACTGTTCCCTCTTTTCCTAACATGAATCTTTGTAATAACGCTATTTGTGCCTCTTCTTCTTGTGGGATCTCAGCAACAAACATTTTATGAGTTACTTTCTTTTCTACTACAACTAATTCCATTGGAATAGAAAGATTACAAAATGCTCGTGGAGATACTCGGAATGATGCTGTAATATACAAACCAAATTCATTAAGGTAATTGATTACATTATTAGACATTTCAAGCGAACTTGGGAAGAAAAATCGAGGAGGTGCTAATAATAGAAAAAGTCCATTCGGATTTAATAAATCCTTTACCTGTAATAATAAATGATTAGAGGGGTAATCAATTATTTCTCGGTTTCCATCTGTTATTAAATATGATATTTTCTCCTTTTTTTTGTCAATTGGTGGAAATGTTACGATAGCATCATATAATGGACGATTTTCATTATGGAAAGTGTGAATATCCCCTTTGAAGAGATTTGGAATTTCTGTTGAGATTACGGAATACAAATCAGAAATTTTTGAATTATTGCTGATAACATCATATTTTTCAATATTTAATCCATCTTGAAGTGATGCTGCGATTATCCCATATTCACCAGAGGGATCGAGAATGGAATGAATTTTTTTAGATTGCAAAAATAAAATTATAAAATGTGATAACCAATCTGGAGGAACCCATCCATTAAAACCTCTTCCATAACGTAACAAAAGATAGTTTAAATCAGATATTAGAAATTTAATCTCCTTTTTTTTCAAATAGCTAAAAAAGTCTGCTTGGAAAGGTTCTATCCCTTCACCTCTAATTTGTGCCAATAATCTGTCAATATCAAGATATGATTTTGAATTATTCATCATCATGAATAATTTCTATATCGTCATCTACGATATTATCCTCATCGATAAGATCTTCATATTGTTCTTCTTCTAAATTATTCGGCAAAGTATAACCAATGGCTCTAACGTCGATTTTTCCAGTGACGACGTCGGTGATGAGGCGTGTACGGTATTCACCGATTAACAAAATTTCATTATGCGTTTTTTTGATAACTGCGTCAATATTATAGGTATTAAAACCAATTTCTTTGACAATTTTTAATTGTTCTGATGTTGGAGGGACTAATATTGGAATTGTTGCAATATCAGACATATTGAAATGAGGGACAGTGGAACCAACAGATTTGATTTTAATATATTCTTTCGAAACACCGCTGTAGAGTAATAAAAGGAGGAATTCTGGATAAACTTTATGAGAATCTACACCGAGTAGAACAACTCTCTGACCCATACAAAGGTCGATCTCATCTGGAACAATGCAGACTTCTCCTGCTGGTGCCTCACGAGTAAAAAGAAGTTCTCCAGGTAATGGCTTACCTCGTCTCGTCCATTCAAAATAGCCGTTTTCATCTGTATAATAAATATCATCAAAAACTAATTTGCCATCTTTAATATTTGATGTTCGAATTACGGGGTATTTTCCTCCATCAACAGCAGGTGCTGTTTTATGCTCGGTATCGATTAACCTTTTTAATACACGCTTAATTGGAATAATTTCCCAGTGCTTTGGTATCTCCCCAAGCCATTCGATACCGGAGGGCTTCATCGGGACGGACGGGTCGAGACCACGGGTGACTGCCTGGTGGATAATAGCCTGCTTCTGCTCGTTTAATAACTCAATTTCTTTCCGCTTCCCTCTAATATATTGTCCAATTTGATAATTTTTCCAACGAAGGAATTTAACAGCTAATTCCTGCTCATCAAGAGGTGGACATAATATTGGAATCTGAAGAAACGATTCGGGATAAAGACGTAATCTTGATGCCCGGATTCCTGTAGATCGACAGAGATATTCATCTGCATATGATTGAGTTCGAAGGAGGTGATCAATATATTCATTAATAAAACAATCTCTTGATTTTGGGCGATATACTCCATAAGAAGGACTTACAATTCCGGTCTGCTTTGAAACACCTAAAGCAGCCATCCATGCCCACATGGTATTTATTACTAGATCGCCTTCATGACATAATTTAGAGCCAATATAGGATTCAGCCAGAAACATGTTGATATTTTTCTGACTACGTGGGGTCACTCCTGTAATATGAGACACAGAGAGCAACTCTTCATCTCCTGTTTTGGATCGTTCATCAACTTCTCTGAAGAGATACTTACCCCTTTTTTCTTCCCAATGGGCAGGAATTTTGTCTATCCATGGATGAACAGATTCTTTATACTCCGGGTACGGCTGCAACCCCTCCATCATATCCCCTCCAACAGCCTGCTAATCTCATCAGGTCCGGGTATCTGCCCTTCCAGTTCCCGGGGAAGTTCACTGACAATCCGGTAGGTGACAATACCAATCGGCCTGCTCGCGTCTCGAAGAGCATATTCCACGATGGTTCGGCTCTTTTCTTTACAGAGGATAATCCCGATTGATGGGTTCTCCCCTTCCTCCTTCATCTGGGTATCTAGGGGGGCTAGATAAAACTGCATCTCCCCGATATATTCAGGCTCAAACTCCCCAATCTTCAGTTCCAGGGCCATGAGGTTTTTGGTCCAACTAATTTCTCCAGCCAGTGGTTGGAGTTTTCTATCCGGTAGAGGAAGAATATTGGATGAGCCCTTAGTGAGCCCTTTATGAGCCCTTTGAGCCCTTACAAAATATCTACAATAATTGCATGATTCAGCATTTGATAGATGAATCTCATTCATACAGATCAGCCACCTGGTAGTATGTTCCCTTACCGGTGGTCCCTTTCTTTACTATGACACCAGACTGTACCATGGCATTGAGATCACGGGAAGCAGTACTTTTGGTAACTCCGGTAACAGCCTGATAATCTGCATTTGTGCCTCTCTCTTCCCGTTTAAGATAAGCAAAGAATTGAATCTGGCGTTCGGAAAGTCCAAGCTGAATAAGTTCTTCCCGGAAATTTCTCTCACGTCTCAGCGTCACCACAAACTGCCCGCCATCCTGTCTGAAAACGGGTTCCGGGATTTTATTTTCACGACATAAACGAATCATATCAAGCGTTCCGGTTCCAGCCTTCTCAATATATCTGGCCAGAAAAAGCGATTCACAGAGGAGTGGATTTGCAGGGATCGAGGCATGAGGTTCAGCAAGCTTTTGAATTGTCATATCCAGAGGAAGAGACCCCGGATTCCAGATCTCAACCCGGTCAGAAAAGATCATAACCTGCACACTGGCATTAGATACATAATTCCGATGGGCCACAGCATTTACAATCGCTTCCCGAATCACCTTGAGAGGAATCTCATACTCAACCTCTCCGGCGACTTGATTTTCACTGGGAATAACTCTCCGATCTACCTTTGCAAGGACAAAATCAACCGCTTGATCGATCAGGTCAAACAGTGTTCCCTTAAAAATCTGGTATGAGGGAATTGGCTTTTCAACAACCTTTCCATGAAAATGCAGACATTTTACCTCGGAAGGCAATATGAATCGCTGGGGATTTTTACCAAAGAGCAAGAGTGCTCCAGCAGAAGGCTGTCCACCATCCATGAGATTAAGATGAGTAAGTGTATCAACCGGGGATGTATTTTCCGGAAGAGCAAATCCACGTTCGCTCCGGGCAACTTTGAGAAACCATTCAATCTTTTCTATAGAAATATCATCCAGAGAAGTATTCGGATAAGCAGAGGCATCAAACGGCTTCGTTCTTATATACTTCTGATCGGTTAGAAACGTTATCAGACTGGAATAAACCTGGGTGATCAACTCAGGTATACTGAAAAAACGGCGTCTCACCAGGTCATGTTCAGACAGGTAAATAAGATTCTGCATCCGTGGATCACGGGTTGCATCATCATTCCTCTTCACAAATACAGTACGGTATTTTCCAAGTTCTGAAGCCCTTCGGTATTCTTTTTCAGTCGGAGAATAACCGGAGTCATCGGTTGAACCGTAACTATTTCCAAAAATCCCGATATAAATCACTGATGAATCAATCTCTTCAAGAAAGAGTTCTTCAGAACTGGAATTACATGCAGGAGAGTCTTCAAACAAAAACACAGAAAAGTATCTTCCCAGAAGAGGATCATCGAGAATAAAGGACCGGACCGCTTGTCTTTCTTCAGCTAATTCCTTCTGCACCCCACTGATAAACACCTTAAGCCGGTTCATTTCACACGCTCCCCCAAATCATTCTCATTCAGAACCTATCCCAAGAATCTGATCTAGTAACCCCTCAGTCTCCTTCTCAAGAGCCAGAATATCTGCCTTAATCTCCTCAAGACTCCGGAGTGGCTGCGGTTTATAGAAATATCGGGTAAAGGAGATCTCGTATCCTATCCGTGTTGCACTCTCATCTATCCAGGCATCAGGAACATGAGGCAGAACCTCCCGTTGAATAAATGCCTCAATGCCACCTTCTTCAAGAAGAGGGATCTGCTCAGTATCCCGAAGTTCACTATCCGATTCATACTCGACAACAACCTGTTTTCCGTCATGAGTGGCAGAAAACAATCCCCGGAGAGGGTCAGGAGATGCCTTTCCGGCTTTATGGATCTTTTTGATAACCGGAGCTGCTTCTTCATCCTTCTCTGCAAGACCGGACTCGATAAGTTTCCAACGCTTGGCAAGCATCTTCACGCCGGATAGGGAGGCTATTGATTCAATGGAGGACTTTAAAAGATTGTAATCAGTATGTGGCCCTGATCCATTTTCCTTTGCTACTCGTTCCAACACAGTATATAGAGTTTCGTCCTTCGCTTCAGCACATACCGTTCTGAACCGATTTAATGACTCATCAGAGAGATCAACTTTCAGCCGGAGTGGACGTTCAACAGTAACTTTCCAATACCCGAATGCTTCATTCGGAAAAATCTTTGACTGCTCTGATTCTGAAAAGGAGATACACAGATCAGTGATACGTGAAATATCATCAGGGGAAAGTTCACAGTTCTTCTTTCCCAGATTTTTCCGAAGAGACCGATACCAGGGTGTCGCATCGATGAGCTGAACCTTTCCTTTCCGGTGTTCTGGTTTCCGATTTGTGAGAACCCAGATATAGGTCGCAATTCCGGTGTTGTAAAAGATATTCAGGGGAAGAGCGATGATCGCTTCAAGCCAGTCTTTCTCAATTATCCACCGCCTGATATTGCTTTCACCGGATCCGGCATCCCCGGTAAAGAGTGACGACCCATTATGAACTTCAGCGATCCTGCTTCCGAGTGGACTATCATGTTTCATCTTGCTGATCATGTTCACCAGAAACATGAGCTGGCCGTCGCTGGATCGGGTAATGAGAGAGTACTCTGGATCATTATCATGCTCAATAACAAAACGGAGGTCATTCATCTCCCCTTTACCGCCCATGCGATCAAGATCCATCTTCCAGCTCTTACCATAGGGAGGATTGGAAAGCATGAAGTCAAACTGCTGGGTAGGAAACGCATCACTCGAAAGAGTGGAACCGAATTTCATATTCTCGGCCTGTTCGCCCTCTCCTTTTATGAGGAGGTCTGCTTTTGAAATAGCGTATGTCTCCGGGTTTACTTCCTGCCCATAGAGATGAATCGCGATCTCCTTCTGATGACTTTCTGCAAGAGATAGGAGTGTCTCTTCTGCAATGGTAAGCATCCCTCCGGTTCCGCAGGCGCCATCATATACCAGATAGGTTCCGGATTCAATCAAATCCGATATCGGAATGAAGATCAGATTTGTCATCAATTTGACAACATCACGAGGAGTAAAGTGCTCTCCGGCCTCCTCATTATTTTCTTCGTTAAACTTGCGGATGAGTTCTTCAAATATGGTCCCCATCCCATGATTATCTAAACCAGGTAGTTTGACCGAACCATCCGATTCATACACCGGATTAGGACTGAGGTTGATTTTACTATCTAGGAACTTTTCAATAAGACTCCCTAGGATATCTGCCTCAACAAGTGTATCGATCTGGGTTCTAAACTTGAACTTTTCAAGTATCTCTCCTACGTTCGGAGAAAAACCATCCAGAAATGCTTCAAAATCGAGTTTCAGTTGCTGGTGTTTCCCTTTCGCCTTCAGATCCCGAAGGGTGAATGGGGAGGTATTATAAAACGCCTGACCTGCTGCCTGACGAAGAGCAGCATCCTGATGAGTAACTCCTGCTTTATCCAGCCGGTCCTTCATCTCCAGGACTTCTTTTTTCGTCGGTTCAAGAAGAACATCCAAACGACGGATTACCGTCATAGGGAGAATTACGTCACGATATTTGCCCCGCACATACACATCCCGAAGCACATCATCAGCGATTCCCCAAATAAAATTTGCAATCCAGTTAAGCTGCTGTTCCTCCATGTAACACCTGAAAATGAAAAACGATGATAATAGAAGGTTAGTGGTTATGAATAAAAAGAGGCACGGTTTGTTTTTGCATTTCGGAAGGGCTATTATGATTCAGAGTATCGATAAAATTTTTCAGAGGACATCTTTACCCTCACCTCCAGAGGACGCAAAGTGAGCGGTGAACCCTTCATTATCTCGTTCGCCTAAAGAACCAAAGCTACAAACAACCATTATCGGTACATTTACACTCTTCAAAAAAATATCGCCAACATTCGGGATAATCACCTGAATGAGACTCATACAGATTTGGAATTATGTATCAAACCTGAACCCTTGACCATACAAAAACCGGAGCAGCCACCAGGGTCGTATTTTGTCATTAATGACATTTAAAGGTGCAGCTAAAGGCATCTTCTAAGCTGTCATGAGAGGGAGAACCACCCATGGCTGTTCCAAGAGCGGCAGTTCCCAGAATGGTTTTGTTACATCCGTGTTGAAAGCCGCTGCAGTAGGAGCCTTGATACTGATCTGACCAACCGTCTTCGCCTCAGCGTTCTCATAGATGATCTTTCCAGAGTATGCCTGATATGATCGGTTTACCCCCTCGACATTCGCACTACTCTGGGTATAATCGGTACATCCCAAGGAGTTCGTATCGAGTACGGTCTGTGCAAACGTAATGAACGTGGTGAGATCTGGGATCGGAGATGCGAACTTCCGAACAGAGATCTTCACGAGCGATTTCTGAACAAAATCTGCCATTAAATTTCTCCACTCGAATGACTCCGGTATAAATACATACGGGAGGAGTTTACAAATAGTTTAAACGGAACCAAAAACAGGGTGATAGGTGACCGAATTGAGGATTCAGGAGCGTCTATGTGTTTGCAACTCATAAGAGGAGCGTTGCAGTATCAGATCAGCGTGAGAACCGATAATAGATCTTCAATATCAATTCCGGCTTGTTTTAAAATCACCTTGAGAGTTCCCCTATCAAGTTCATCGTGATCAGGAACGACAATGGTTCGTTGTTCATTGGTATTTTTGAGAATAATATGATTTCCCTTCTGGTGATCGATTGAGTACCCCAGACGAATCAAAGCGTTAATTACTTTTCATGCAGGGAGAAGTGGGAATTTTGCCATTACAGTACATCTACTAGGACTTCTCTGACACACACCTGACTTGCCCGAACGGGGATCGCATGATTATGAACTGATTCAAGGTATGCTTCTATTGCTTCCTTAGAATTTTCAGTAGCCTCATCGATAGTCTTCCCCTGAGTGATACATCCTGGCAGACCAGGGACCGTCACGACAAACCATCCATCTTCTCCCGGCTCAATCACCACTTTAAATTTTTGAAACATCGTACCCACTTTTTGTATATTGTTATTGTGAGTACCATATCTCTTTGTTTCTTTGTTGATAATCGGAGATCTATCACTTCTTAGTCAACCACTATGAGCAACCCGGATAACGAATATGCGACTATCCCATAGGAATTGCAGCAAATTCAAACGATTCCAGATCAATACATCCGAGAATTATCTAATTCAAAGACGAATTCAAGGTACCCCTGAAATCTGGCGAATAATTTGTTTAGTTACAGTATCATCTGCCCCAAAAATCGACGGGAATTCATAACAGGTATTTCCGTGTTGGGGGACTGGGGCTACCTGGGGATAATATCCAAGGCAACGAAGATCAAGAATCGCCTCTTTCGTCTTAAGGTCCCACTCCTCAAACATGATATCAAGCCCGTTCAGCGTAGATTTGAGTTAGTCACAATTCTGGCAATTTTCCATCGAATAAACAATAATTATACTCATAATTGTTCTCTTTTCATTATCGAATAGGGACTATATTCGCTATTCCTGATTTCATATACACAAGGGTCGGGGTCGTCGTTTCGTTCCGTCCCCTCCCACTCACCCACGGTACACAAATCCTCCCCTACTTCGATATCAAGCATACTCCCTCCCATCCAGGTCCGGAATGACAAACTGATATCCATCCTTCTCCAGTCTCCCATCTTCAAGCAAACGGGCAACATGCCGGGAAACGGTCTGCCTGGCTGAGTAGATTGTTCGAACTGACTGTCACATTGAACAGAATACTCACCAATGTAAAGACCGAGAACACGAACCACCCGAACCGGGTACTCTCCTGCCGAAGAGAGTTCCGGAGAATGAGCGGAAAACCGGAAACCAACAATGAATCAATACAGACCGGCCTGGCCCAGGTGAGGACCGGATCAATCCTCGATAGCTCTGCTGCATACCGCAAGTTTGAGAACGAGAGGAGGAAGAAGCAGAGAATGACGATAACGGTCAGGATTCCGGTGAGATTTGGAATCCATCGCTCTATCTATTTCATGACTCCTCACGACCCTGACCCCAGACCGTTGTACCTCACTCATGCTTTCGCCCCTTGGGAAGAGGAGATGCAATCAAATGCACATGAAACGGGACACTTCCCGTAAATCTTGGTATCAGGTCTCCAGCTCACCAGTTCAGAGATCACCATTTGAATCGAAATCTCCGGATGTTCTCCAACTCTCAGGTACTTATGCCGGTTCTCCCAGATCTCCTCTTCAGTCACATACCGAGGAATAATCTTCCGGTTCATAGTTTGAACGCTCTTAATTGCCTCATCAATCTCGGTTGAATACACAGTAACTTCTCGTGCCATCACTGTCCCTCTCCCTCCGGCATTTGAATAACAGGAATCACAGTTTCAGATCTCGTTATCGGGATCTTTCCAGACTGCCTTCCCGGTATTACAGACACAGCACTGCCCAACATCCACATATATCCGCTTCATCCCGGCGATATTCAGTGTTCCCGGAAGAGTCCGGAATGATTATTCCTTCTTCTCAGCGTTCTTATAACATTTATTACAGATTTTCCGGAGTAATTCGTTCTTCAGGGTCATCCATCCAGGCAGCCACTTGATATACTCGGCATACCCAGTATTGTACCGGTCGAATGAATCAGGAGGAAAACATCCAGATTCTTGAAATCATCCCGAATTACCTCAAAAAGCTCATACGTCCTTTGTTCTGCTTTTGAAGAAGAAGGATTTATGAGGGCAGAATCCGGAGAATGATCGGATCCGTTCGCATCTTTCTCATTAAATAATATGGAGGTTAAACGATCGAAATGGAATAGACATATGAACCGGATTTCCATGAAATCATTCATTTTTTTACATCTTGGGAGACATCAGATAACTTGTCCAGACATAATGAATACAGTTTATTCTAAACAAATTGTCCTGAAAATTAACCATGATCCATCAATTTCAAACCTTAAGAGAGGAATTATCAAACAGAAAACGATTGTGCCAAAAACAGCTTTTATCGAGCCACTGACCTTATGAGCGGGGATGAAACCAGTAAACCCCATCATCCCCGGATTGATATGAAAACAAAAACAACCCCTCATATGCCCAGGATCATAATCCTGGGCATTCTTTTAACCATTGCAGTTGCCCTTACAGGTATAGTAATGGCTGCAGTAGAAGAAGAGATAACCATTTCAGGAGCCACCAAACTCGAGTGTACAGATTCTTTATGCACCGTTACCAATGCTGACACAGGAGAAATTCTGGAAACGATGACCCCTACCGAGATGGAAATTCGTGCATCAGAATCAAAAAATGATTTCAGGATAGAAGGTCCGGATGCATCCGGAAGATATACCTTTTATGATAAAAAAACGGGAGAATTCGCAGGTTATGGATATAAAGGATAACTCCTGAATTTCCTTCCCCATTTTATTGGAAAAGAGATGTGCCAGAACGATTCAATATACATCAGACAAACAATAGGAACATGATGTTCAGGACCCCACAGATCCCAATCATCGTTATATATTTAATTCTTGTTATTTTTGCGGTTATTTCTCCAGTACAGGGAGATCCTAATGTAACGGATGCCATAACCTATGCAGATCCCATTAATAATTCCGTAACAGTCATTGCAATCGGAGACGAAGGCAACAAAACATCTGTGAAATATGGGATAATTCGCACAACTTCTGTCGGAACAGAAAATGTTGTTGTCGCAATAATCTCTGATGAACCATTTTCAACCGGTAACAATTCATCATCCGGATCTGAACTATTACATCCCGGAGAAACCAGGTTTTTTTCTGATACCATATCAGAGGATCAGACAAAAAAATACGTTCGGGTGACATATGACACACAGGCTCCTGTTTCACTACAGGTACTGACCCCGGATGAGGAGTATGGAACATACTCCGATATTGATGATGGTATCGAAGACAACGCAATATTCATGAGAATTTATTCAGAAAGCGGCCTTGATCCGGGAAGATGGTATTACCAGGTTCATCTACCGGAAGATGCAAGCCCGGTATCCTTCCAGATAGAATCATGGGATGAGTAACATGAGAATTTTACCCATCTTTCTGTTCATACTTCTTCTCCTTCCGGTCCAGGTTATGGCAGACCGGTACATCGTCACCAGTGCATACGAGGATTTACCGGATACCCAGTCGAAAAGTCCGGACAAGGTTCAGATTTGGGAACTTCCCCTTTGGTTATTTATAACCCAGGTAGTGCTCTTAAGTCCCATCTTCATGCTGATGAAACAGCTCCTCTTTCTTGGGTACCGGGTAATCAGTAGAAATACTCTGTTTGAATCCAGATCAAGGAGAGATATTTATGAATTCATCGTTCAAAACCCCGGAATTCACCTTCGGGGAATTGCTTCAGCCATGAACATGGAACTTGGGACTGTCCGGTATCATCTTGATCAATTGGCACGGTTTTCACAGGTGACAAAACTCCACTCAGGAGGGTTTGCAAGATATTATCCACCAGGATACTCTGCGGATGAGAAAAGAGCCATTAACCTTACCACTTCTCCGTCGAGGCACCAGATCATGATGATGTTAAAGGAGAATCCGGGTCTTACCAGGCAGGAGATAGGAGATAGATTAAAGATTTCAGCTCAGGCAGCAGGTTGGCACCTTTCACAACTTTTGGATAAAGAATTGATAAGAAAACAAAAATCCGGAAGAACTATCAAATATCTGGTAACAGAAGCATCAGATCCTGCTTTCGGACAAAAAAAGATGAAACAGTGTATAATACACAGACCATGTGACTAAATATATTTAAGAAACGGAAAGAGGAATAATGATTACTGATTGTTTGTGTAAACCAGCAATGATATCACAAAGATGCGAAGAATTATTCCCCGGAAAATATCAATTGGTTTGATATCCCTCAATTTTTTGTCAGACTAGGCACAGGACATTCAATCAGAACCGAAATGCACCCTATTCTTTCCCGGATCTCCATAATTTCACACCATTTTTTTCGATGTGCTTCCCCCCGTTTTAAATAGACATAGATGTTTTTAATATACCGCCTAAAAGAGTATATTTCCCATTCCGCACCCCATGTAAAAAAACCAAATAATTTATGAAAACCGTTCATCAACAGATATATAAAAGCTTACCTATATATCTCAGAATATAATATTAACTAAGCAGAATGTCTCGTCGACACACTTCTGCAAGTAAGCGGACTGCCAAACCGGCCCACGTAAACCGGACCAAACAATCCTTTGACGATCAATTGCGACGAATCTCTGATGAAAAAGAGGATAATTCACTTATCATTCCTTTCTCCCTCCTCGTAATTGCTTCATACCTTAACCGCCTTAACTTCAAGGAAATCATCAACGAAAGACTACGCTGGGATCCTGCCCAATGGAAATACAGCCCCGGGGTTCTGGCTCAAATAATGGTTCTTTCCGTTTTTGTCCCTTCCAGAAAAAAGGTTGCACTATCCCGTATCCATGAAGCCTTCGCGGGTATCGACCTGACCTACCTTGTTGGCGAATCAATTGACCCTGAATCTCTCAATGATGATCTCTTTGGTCAGCTTCTTGACCGAATATATGAATATGGGTGCTCTACTCTGTATCGCTCGATTTCATTAACCGTTCGAACAACATTTGACCTTCCGCCTAATACTTTCCTTCATTCAGACACAACATCCCATGTTCTTACCGGTGAATATGAATGTTCTCAACCTCAGGAAATTTCCACGGTAATAAGGCCTACATATGGTGTAAGTAAAGAAAAGAGAGCAGATCTGAAACAAATAATGTCAGGATCAGTAACTGATGGTGATGGTCTCGTACTCTTTTGTCAGATATTAGATGGAAACACTGCAGACTGTGAATACAACAATCTCATGATCTCTGCCTTGCAATCCGTCTATGGAGATGAATTCGGGGAATATACCTACATTGCTGATTGCAAAGTTCTTACGGAAAAAAACCTCAAGCTGATTTACAAGGGTGCTAAGAGCGGGAATCCAGTGAAGATTATCTCATGCCTTCCGGATAATTTCGGAGGAAAATTGTCCGAAAAAATACGAAAAATTGCATATCTGGAGGATAATTGGGAGTCCCTTGGGATTTGTTGTCAGTACCCGTCTGGTCAAAACTCTGAACCAGAGTATTGGTCCAGAACATATCAAAAGGACGTCTGTGGCCATCCGATGTGGGTTCATGTTTACCGAAAAAAAGAGGCAGAGAAACATCTTGAGCGATATTTGAACGATGAACGCAAGAAATTTGAGACGGATTTGGATACCCTTACTTCAAAACAATTCATGTGTGAACCTGATGTACGGACAGAACTCGATGGTTTTATAAAAAAGCATAAAAAATCAATTTTCTCGGCTGAATTGACCCTTGGTTCAACTACAAAAGAGAAACGGCCAGTGGGACGACCCTCGAGAATTCCAAAACCTTCGGTAATAGAGACCACCTGGAGTTTTTGTGCAGGGGAAATTCGTGGCGATGAAGAGAAGATTGAACGGAAAAGGAGGAAAATTGATTCATTCTGTCTGCTCACATCAATCTCCCCTGAAGAAATGAACAGTAGAGAAGTCCTCCTCAACTATAAACGACAGAATGTCGTCGAATCAAATTTTTCTCTGCTCAAAGAACCGCTCCTTGCTTCTACACTATTTCTTGAAAAACCGGAGCGAATCGAAGCTCTCATGACGATTCTTTATTTCAGTGTGCTCATGCACGGGATCCTTCAACTGATCACAAGAGACAGAATTGAAAAACTGCCGAAGGTTCCAAAGATTGGGGCTGAAAACCGACCGCTTATCCGTCCAAAATCAGGTACCGTCTTGAACATTCTCGAAAATTTTGAGATTGTCACCGTAGATGGTGTGTTAAAGAAAATTCGCTCTAAACAGAAAAAAAGGAGTGAACAACTGGATTTAATGATGTATTTAGTAGACTTTGACCCTGCCGTAATTTGATAGGGTTGGGGGAGGAGGTTCAATGAGATAGCTTGATCTATGGACAAATTTTCGATCGCGGGGCCTGGGATTAAGCTGGTGGAGCTCGCTGGTGAGCATCGGGGTTGTGGCAAATAAAAATCGGGGCGTATTTGGGAGGAAGTTATCAGTGTTTGTACAAATTTACACGTATTTGCTATAGGGGGTCCGGAATGGGAAGTATATCATAGTAATCATCATATCATCCATTGGCTCATCAATAGGCATTAATAACGACCCCGTGAGAAATTGATTTTCAAGACCTAATCCTAAAATGAAGCCCATTGTGATAAGATAAATATTTCCTCCCAACAGGTAGGTATGAAATCCGGTATTTTCACAAATTAAGGCAAATATAGGGTATTTCAGATACATGCCTGTGACCAAATATTGACCATAAACTTTTGAATTTATTACTGCTTCATTTATCAGTTGTTATGATAATAACCAAAATGTCCTTTTCTCCAGGTTCCGAATTGTGAAAATCAATAAATCAGATTCCATAAAGTTACACTGACGATTTTTCAGATCCCTTTATCACCAATAGAGCCGGAAAGATCCATAGAGTTTTTGTGATCTTATGACGATTTCGTATTAAAAACGATTATTCACTATTTTTTATGGATACAGGCGATGATTGCTTCTATCCATTGTTTTAAAAATGATCGTTGCCGGAGGCATCCATGCAATTCTTACCTTTAGTGCTGCCCTGTTAGACAATAGAATCCTCACAGGAAATTTTGAAAATTTCCTGGATATTAAATTTTTTATGCTCATAGCGGCAATCATCGCAAATATTTGTCAGATTGGGAATGTAACATCTGCAGCACATTACCTCCTTATCCTGATGAATTCGCTTCTTATCATGCAATTGTGTTACCTTTATCATCAAGGGCAAATGAATCAATGGCAAGGATTTTCGAAGTACTGGACGCAACTCCGGAGATCAGGGATCCGGAAAACTCTCTCCCGCTTGATCCCGAAGCAGTAGAAGGAAGAGTGGTCTTTGAGCATGTATCACAATCATACCCGTTCATGATCTCCCCATAACAAGAACCATAGAAAATCTGTTATATCGGGTCCAGCAGGAGAGGTATCAGGAATAATTCCGGAGAGGAGGTAATTTTTCCTGAGCGGAGGTCTATCGGAGAGAATGAGAAAGTCTGCGGAATATGGGACAAGTACCGGTTCGGCCATAAATTCTTATTTTTGATCATTCATGTGACTCAAAACATTATACCAGAAACTGAAACGAACAATGCCAGAGAGGAGAATTTTCTGATAATTCAGCGATTGACATTCGGGCAACACGGTATTAGGGAATTGAATTGAGATAGAAATACCATGATGTGCTTGATAAGATGATTCTCCCAATAAAAACGGGGAAAAAGAAAAACAGGCTCTGAACTAACCCAGAGGATATCACCACATTGAATAAATATTTGGATAAAAAAACAAAAGTGATACCAGATATATGAAAAATTTAATTATCGATTTATTCTGACTCCTCTTTCAGTTCATCCCAGATCCCGGTCTCCATATCCACCATCGTAGAAGCAGTTATGTAATTTCTCACGTCTATCTGTTTAAAGGTGGGTTCATACCCATCCAACCGGAGTTCAATAAGATAAATTCGTGGCTTGACATCACGAGTAAAAGGAGTGGTTCCAATGGCTTTCCCTTTGTATAAGACATCAGCTCCCTGGGGATCTGAATCAATTTTTTATATTCACGGTATCAGGCCCGGGGAAATAGACAATCGGCCCCATGTCATCATTCTGCTCTTCTTCAGGAACGAGATTGATACTGATGCTGGTTGTCTTGTCCTTCTGAATAGTAATCGTGTTCTGTTGGCTGATGTACCCATCAGAGGATGCCTTGACCAGATATTCACCAACATCCAATTCTAGTGGCTCAGAGATGTCAATATTTGATCCGTCAATATTTATTGTAGCATCTGCAGGAGAAACCTCAACTTCAAGCCTGCCTGACCCTTCCGGAGACGGACTCATGTCATTATTCTGCTCTTCTTCAGGAACGAGGTGGATGCTGATGCTGGTTGTCTTATCCTTCTGAATAGTAATCGTGTCCTGTTGACTTATGTACCCATCAGAGGATGCCTTGACCAGATATTCACCAACATCCAATTCTAATGGCTGAGAGATGTCAACATTTGACCCATCAATATTTATTGTAGCATCTGCAGGAGAAACCTCAACTTCAAGCCTGCCTGACCCTTCCGGAGACGGACCCTGGATATCAGGGTGATCTGATGGTGACCTGACCAGTGGAACGACAAGTGGACTTTCATCAGGGAAATCTATCTCTTCATCATAGATCTGGTATGTAGATAATTCAAGACGAATCTGATTTATCCCAGGATATACCCGGTATACACCAGGGGTTTTACCCTGCCTCTCTTCACCGTTGATATAGACGGTAGCTCCTTCTGGTTCAGAGGTGATACCAATATTTATGATATCATCATTGACACGGGTATACTGGCCACCAGGCCCGTAAAGAACAAAATAGACCTCCTGTGTATCTGCACCCTTCACAGTGATGTCTTTCTGGCCGACTTTATACCCTTCTTTTCGTGCAGTAATGGTATAGGTTCCAGGATCCAGTTCAACAATTCCTGGATTGTTCTCAAGATCGATAACTTCCCCGTCGATCAGGATCGTGGCCTCAGGAATAGACCAGATGTATACAGCTCCTGATCCTGGTTTCAGGTTGTAATGCATTCCCTGACGTTCTGCTTTCAATTCCACGGTCTTTTCAATAGTCTTGTATAACTGGTTTTCAATGACCAGTTCGTGTGATCCAACAGTAGTCAGGATATCAACCGGTGTCTGACCTTTATATTCCCCATCCAGGTATACAGATGCATCCTGAGGGGTAGAATCGATATGGAGGGTCCCTTCTACCGCTTTTTCCAGGTAAATTACCGGTAGTTCCTCTTCAGGAAACGAAAATTCATCCATGTAGGTTTTATATCCAATCAGTGTGACCTTCATGCGATGAACTCCGGGATTCACATAGTAATATGCCGGAGTTTTTGCTTCCTGTTTCTCCCCATCAAAGAATACCGTTGCCCCATCTGGAACAGTTCGAACGTTCACTGCTACTGTGCCTGAACCACCGGGAAGTTCTCCAGAAAAATCCCCAGGTACGGCATTACTCATTCCTGTGAGCAGCAGAATGATAGCAATCAATATAATTGATACCCACATTTTCATCTGATACACCTCGCGGTGATTAGAGATGTCATAGGGAGGAGATAATTATTTCGTCAAAGAGGGAGAAGAGAATACTCTCTTCTCTTTATTCGACTCTATCGATACATTGATGCCAATCTGTGTGTTTTGTTAGTAATAACCATGAATTTGACAGGACACCAATTGGAAGACCAATACCTGAAAAGTTCATTTTTCAGGAATAATCAAACATTTGACAAAAAAGAGAAATTTAAATTTATTTATTCAGTTTTTTCCGGACCAGCCGTGCCTGCAGACCATAATACATAGAATACCCGATGGCATCAGTCTGATCAACCGTAGTCGAATCAAATGAAGCAATATCGATCGAATAGAACGAATCCTTAGAAGACCTTCCGATGACTGTTACTGAACCTTTAAAAAGACGAACATCCACATCACCATTCACTCTGAGCTGGGTTGTATCAATGAAAGCATTCAGGGCATCCCAGAGTGGTTCATAAATGAGGCCGTAATATGCAAGTTGTGCCCACTTTGCATCCACACTTTGTTTGAATGAATACTCTTCCCTGGTCAGAACAAGGCGTTCTAGGTCTGCATGAGCAGCAAGAAGAACGGTAGCTGCCGGATGCTCATAGATCTCACGTGCTTTAATTCCCAGAACACGGTTCTCCATCATGTCATTGCGGCCGATTCCATGACTACCTGCAATTTCATTGAGCTTTCGAATGAGTTCAGCTCCCTTCATCCTGGTCCCATCAAGAGCGACGGGTATTCCTTTCTCAAAGGTTATTGTCAGGATTTTTGGTTCATCCGGGGCTTTCAGTGGGGAAGCAGTCCAGGCATAGATCTCTTCCGGCGGGTGAAATGCAGGATCCTCTAATTTCCCACCTTCAATAGACCGGCTCCAGAGGTTTTCATCGACTGACCAGGGTTTTTCCTTGTCAACCGGAACCGGGACACCATGCTCTTTTGCATACTCGATCTCCCATTCACGGGTCATATTCCGCTCACGGATTGGTGCAACAACTTCAAGATCAGCTGATCGGAAGACAACGTCAAATCTGAGCTGGTCATTTCCTTTTCCGGTACATCCATGTGCAACCGCAGTTGCTCCTTCCTTTTTTGCAACCTCAACAACCGCTTCTGCAATGACCGGCCGTGCAAGAGACGTTCCCATCGGGTACCCTTCATACAGACCATTTGCCTTAATGGATGGCATCAGACACCGATCAACAAATGGCTCGATGAGATCAATCGTATAATGCTTGTCGGCTAACTTCTTACCCTTCTCTTCTGCAACTGAAATTTCTTCTTTCCGCTGTCCGACATCAGCAGCAACGGTCACTACCCGGTCATACCCATACTCCTCCTTGAGGAGCGGAATACAAATGGACGTGTCAAGACCGCCTGAATATGCAAGTACTACTGTTCCTTTTCCCATGGAAATTTCACCGGTTAATCTCCTACATATGAGTCACTAAGAAAGAAAAACCGTTTGTAAAAAAAGATACTGATGCAGATTTAGCTGCAAAGGTAATGCTGGAGGGGTTCTATGGTCAGGTTCTCTTCCTTGACCGAATTAATTGCTTCTGCTGCTGCGACTGCTGCCTGTACGGTTGTGATATATGGAATCCCATAATCAACGGCAATCCTCATGATCTGTTCATGATCATGGCGTGACTGTTTATCAGCAAAATTATTGATTATCAGGCTTATTTCTCCAGCACGAAGCATATCAAGAACATTGGGTGAACCTTCTGCAATTTTTCGGACAAGATTTGCAGTCACTCCTTGTTCTGCAAAAAACTCTACCGTACCGCTTGTTGCATATATCGAGAGGCCATTCTCAACAAAAGTTTTCGCGACTTTCAATATCTGATCTTTCAGGTCATCGGTCACAGAAATGAAAACATTTCCTGATTTCGGGAGCCGGTTATGTGCAGCAATACTTGCTTTGTAATATGCACGGCCGAAATCATAGTCAATCCCCATGACTTCTCCAGTTGATTTCATCTCAGGTCCCAGAACCGTGTCTACACCAGGGAGTTTGTTAAATGGTAAAAGAACTTCTTTTACTGCAACATGTGAAATTTCCTGTTCTTTGTATGGGAGATCGGCAAGTTTACCGCCCATCATAACACGCGCAGCAATTTTCGCAAGAGGGATTCCAACGGATTTTGCTACAAAGGGAACCGTCCGGCTTGCCCGGGGATTTGCCTCAAGAACATACACAGTGTTTCCCTGAACAGCAAACTGGATGTTTACAAGACCGACAACTCCCAGACCAAGTGCAATTTTCCGGGTATAATCCCGGACATCAGCAAGTATTTGTGGAGAGAGTGATTGAGGTGGAATAACACAGGCAGAATCACCAGAATGGACTCCTGCTGTCTCAATATGCTCCATAATTCCACCGATGATGACATCAGTCCCATCACAGACTGCATCTACATCAAGTTCAATTGCATTCTGTAAGAACCGATCAATCAAAACCGGATGGCTTTTTGAAACCTTGACAGCTTCCCGCATATATGTTGAAAGTTCTGCGTCATCATGCACAATCTCCATGGCCCGGCCACCGAGAACATAGGAGGGTCTGACCAGAACCGGATATCCGATACGTTCAGCAGTATTAAACGCTTCCTTTTCACTGTATGCTGATCCATTCGGAGGTGTGGGTATGCCAAGAGAATCTAACAGCACACTAAACCGGTCCCGATCTTCTGCCATATCCATTGCATCCGGGGTTGTTCCAAGGATACGGGTCTGTAATTTTAGTCGTTCAATCTCATTTTTCAGAGGCACTGCCAAATTGACCGCATTCTGACCTCCAAACTGAACCATGATACCATAATAGGAATCTTTCTGGAGAATGTTTGAAACATCCTCAAGTGTCATCGGTTCGAAAAAGAGCCGGTCAGAAGTATCAAAATCAGTCGACACAGTCTCAGGATTATTATTTACGACATGGACCTCGTATCCTTCTTCTCTGAGTGCTGTGATTGCATGGACCGTGCAGTAATCAAATTCAATACCCTGACCTATTCGAATAGGACCGGAACCCAGTATCATCACTTTCTTCTTGTCAGAATGGGAGATCTCACATACCTCATCCCCATAGGTTGAGTAAAAGTATGGAGTCATTGCCGGAAACTCTGCTGCACAAGTATCCACCATTTTGTAGACAGGATTTCCGGTTACTGCAGAGATATCAGCGACATCTTTGCCTGACAATTGTGCGATCTCTCCGTCAGAAAATCCATACTGCTTGGCTTTTTTAATGAGAGTAGTGTCAGCACCAATTGGGAGAGCCTTTTCAAGATTCACAATGTTCTGGATCTTTTCAAGCCAGAACGGGGTGATTTTTGTTATATCTGCAATCTCTTCAAGAGTCATCCCCTGACGGAATGCATCAAACAGGGCACCAAACCGCTCATCTGTTGGTCGCTGAAGAATCATCTTTATTTCAGAGAGGACTGAGTGATGATCAATATCAGTATCAAGGGAACGGATTGATTTGAGAAATGCCTCTTCAACACACCGTCCGATCGCCATCACTTCACCGGTACTTTTCATCGCGGTTGTTAACGTCCGATCAGCGGTTTTGAACTTATCAAAGGGCCACCGGGGAACCTTTACAACAACATAGTCTATTGAAGGTTCAAAGGATGCTGGTGTTTTTCCGGTTACAGTATTCAATATCTCGTCAAGTCGCAGACCAATGGCGATCTTTGAAGCAACCCGTGCAATGGGATAACCGGTTGCTTTTGATGCCAATGCAGAAGACCGCGATACCCGGGGATTGACCTCAATAACCCGGTATTCAGCATCTTTCTTGAACGCAAACTGAATATTACATCCTCCCTGGACATCAAGGGCACGGATTATTTTGAGAGCAGCGTTTCGGAGAAGATGGAATTCATCATCACGCAATGTCAGAATTGGTGCAACAACCACACTTTCCCCGGTATGAATTCCCATCGGGTCAACATTCTCCATCCCACAGATGGTAATACAGGTGTCGTTGGCATCACGCATGACTTCAAATTCGATCTCTTTCCAGCCTGCAACACTCTCTTCTATGAGAACCTGGTGAATTCGTGACTTACCAATACCAAGTTCGACAATTCGCCTGAGTTCATCAAAATTGTATGCAATACCTCCACCGGCACCACCAAGGGTATATGCAGGCCGAATGATTGCCGGAAAACCAACAACAGATGCTGCGTGTTCAAGCTGATCCAGGGAACTTACGATCACTGAACGAGGAACCGGCTCTCCAATCCGGTTCATCAAGTCTCTGAATTTTTCACGATCTTCTCCTTCGTAAATTGCTTTCAGAGGAGTTCCAAGGATTCTGACTCCTTCAAGTGCCCCCATCTCTGCAAGTTCGGCTGTCAGATTCAATCCGGTCTGGCCACCCATTCCTGAGAGGATACCATCAGGTTTTTCTTTTTTAATTATTTTGGCGATGATATCAGCCTGTAATGGCTCAACATAGGTAACATCAGCCATATCAGGATCGGTCTGTATGGTAGCAGGATTGGAATTTACAAGAACAACCGATACTCCCTCTTCACGAAGAGCACGACATGCCTGTGAACCTGAAAAATCAAATTCTGCAGCCTGACCTATCTGAATCGGACCAGATCCTATGAGCAGAACCTTTTTAATTGATGGATCGCGGGGCATCAGGCCATCCTCCGAAACATGTTATCAAAGTACCGTTTTTCAGTGTCATGAGGACCTGCGTGTGCTTCCGGATGGAACTGAACACAATTAATATTCAGGGATGGATCTTCAAATCCTTCAAGACTTCCATCATTGCAGTTGACAAACGTAATTCTGCAACCTTCCGGAAGGGTCTCGCCATCAACCACAAATCCATGATTCTGGGAAGTGATAGAGATTTCTCCATCAATATGTCTTACCGGTTGGTTTGCCCCACGGTGACCAAACTTCATCTTTCTACACTCAGCTCCAAGTGAAAGACCACATATCTGGTTGCCCATACAGATACCAAACACCGGCAACTGTCCAATCAGTTCGCGAACAGTTTTTATTGTATCTTTTGCCTGTTCTGGATCACCTGGTCCATTGCTGATAAATAATCCATCAGGACGGCATGCAAGAATCTCATCTGCCCTGGTATCATGTGGAAATACATAGAGATCTCCTCCACGCGACGACAGAGATTTGAGCATATTGGTCTTGATTCCTAAATCCAGAACAGCGATCCTTGGACCATTTCCAGGTTTATGCCAGGGCTCCGTACAACTTACACTTGGAATCAGGGACTGTGTAGTGATGTCAGGAGTACTTCTGGCCTGTTCAACCGCTGCCTGCCAGTCATCACTGCCAGTCAGGAGAGCTGCCCGCACAGTTCCCTGCTCACGGATGCTGATGGTAAGGTTCCGGGTATCAACCCCGGATATTCCAAAAAGACCATGTTCCTCAAAAAAAGTTTCAAGAGAAGAGTTTTGCGCGGGTTTGCGACAGAGTTCATGGATAACACACCCCCCTGCCCAAACCCGTGAACTTTGAAAATTTTCTGTATCGACGCCATAATTTCCAATCAATGGATAGGTAAAAAGAAGAATTTGGCCATGATAACTCGGATCAGTGAGAGCTTCCATGTATCCGGTCATCTGGGTAGTAAACACGAGTTCGCCTCCTGTCGCACCCTCAACTCCAAAGCCCTCTCCGAAGAAATATCGTCCATTCTCGAGTCCGAGCACTGCCTTCATGGTGAATATCCCATATATGTTTGCATGATAAGATTATAAGGTACGACCGGAAAAGTGAACGCGATCTAAAAAAGGACATTTTATTATGTCCCACGAATGATCAACAGAGGTTCTTTTTTTATCTTTTTTATGGACAAGGAACGGATTGTTTTTATCCTCCAGTATAGCTTATGAATATATCAATGATGGTTCCGCGGAGAGTCTTCTTTACAAAAGGAGTTGGTATTCATAAAGACAGACTCGCATCTTTTGAAGCTGCATTGCGTTCTGCAGGCATTGAAATGTTTAATATCGTCAATGTATCAAGCATATATCCACCGAACTGTATCGAAATTTCCAGGGAAGAGGGTTTAAAAATGCTTAAACCTGGTGAAATTGTGTTTGCTGTTATGGCAAGGAATGATACAAATGAACCAAACCGCCTGGTAAGCGCAGCTATAGGTCTTGCAGTCCCTGAAGAAAAAAACCATTATGGGTATCTTTCAGAACACCATCCATATGGTGAAACAGAGTTACAGGCAGGAGAATATGCTGAGGATCTTGCAGCAACTATGCTCGCAACAACCTTAGGAATAGAGTTTGATCCTGATACGGCCTGGCAGGAACGAGAACAGATCTATAAAGCAAGCGGAAAAATAATTAAAACGTCAAATATTTGCGTTTCAGAAAAGGGAGAACTTAATGGTAAATGGACAACAGTTCTTGCTGCTGCAGTATTTATCATGTAATGAGGCTTATTCAAAGTACTGTTGAGCAATGTATATAATCTATACACAGAATAGTTCTACTATCAGCCTTGTAACCCGGTTTTTTCTTCGGGTTATGATACATATATCATGATTGCTATGGATGCCGCACTACGCCGGGAAGTCAGAAATCTACTCCGAATGGGTGAATCAGCCTTGGAGCGAAGAGATTATGATCAGGCATCATTTCTATTTCGAAAAGCTTTCACACAGGATCCGGATAACGTCGCTGCGATAACCAATCTTGGATATACCTATGTTCGCATGGGGCGATTTTCTCATGCAAGAAAATGCTTTACAACAGCACTTGATATTGATCCTGAAAACCCGGTTGCAAGAAAAAATTTAAGCCTCCTCATGCGACCTGGACAAAAATCAGACCAATATCGTCCCAAATATCGTTCCCGGCCAGAGGAAGAGATCTATATCAGGTATATGCAGTGGGGCAACCTTCTGATGGATCAGAAAAACTTCTATGCAGCAGTACAATATTTTGATTCTGCGAGTGGCATTCATCCCGACTTTATCGACCCTTTTTTAAAGATAGGGCTTGCATATGAGGAACTTGGAGAATATTCCCTTGCATGCAAGGCATTTGAAGAAGCTTTGGTAATTTATCCCGGAGATCCGGTAGCAAAAGAACATCTTGATCGGTGTCAGACTTTTGAAAAGGATGGAAAAAAGAAACCTGAAATATCCGCAGGATTGGAAACGAAAGAACATATTCCAAATAACATAAAAGATGATGATCTCTTTGAAAAACCAATCGTTGAACCGAAAAAAGAGCCAATAATGAAATCATCGGTTCCTGAAAAACCTCAGTCTGAAGCAGATCTTGTCATGTCAATTCTGGCTCAGTATTCTTCTGACCAGCCAGAAGAAAAACCGGAAGAAGTGCCTGACGAAACAAAAGAATTACCTTCACAAGCACCACCACCAGCAATGATAGAGGACGATCCGGTCATGAGCATCCTCATGCAGTTTAAGGATGAAATTCCTGCCGAAGTGACCAATGAAGGAAATAAAGAAGAACAGGAAGATAGTATTCCTCAAACCGGAGCAGCACCGTTGAGTGGAACTATGGCTATGGAACAGAAAGAGGGCATTCGAGTTGATCTGAATGAAAATCAAAAAGATGCTCTTCGGGAACTAGGTAATATCGGTGCATCACATGCAGCGACTACCTTGTCAACAATGTTGAATACTCCGATTATGCTGAATGTTCCGGAGATAAATATTGTCGATCTTCAGAAGATAAACCAGGAGATAGAACAAACTCTTTCAGCGATGGTTATCTTTACCATGGAAGGTCAGATGGCAAAGGCCGGATATGTTATCCTTCATGTTCCACAGGAATCTGTCATTCAGATGACCTCCATTATGCTGGGTATGCCAATCGAGCCAGAACGGCCACTCAATGAAATGGATGAGAGTGCCATCAATGAGATAGGCAATATCATGGTATCAGCCTTCCTTGATGGAACAGCCGAACTTCTTGGAATAATTATGCTCCCTTCCCCTCCCCGGACCATATTTGATCTGCCGGAAAATGTCTTTGATCTGGTCATTCAGGAGAGCAATATTCTTTACGACAATGTAGTATTTTTCAAAACAGAATTAATTTGTGACGAGCATGAATTGAATCTGAACATTTTTATGCTGCCAAACCCTCCGGTGCTCCTCGACATTGTAAAGATGCTTGAAAAGATTATTGAAGATTCAGCAGCAGGAATTTAAACTAAATTTCTCTTGTTGTTCCGTCAGCCTGCCTGATAACAAGCCGTCCATTTTCTTTTGGGAAATATGTAACCGTCCTTCCAATCGTTCCGCCTAAATCTTCCCGAACGATAGGTATTGAGAGTTCTTTTAGAATTGCTTTCAGTGCCTCGGCATTTCGTTCGCCAATATTGAGATTGCCAGAAAAGTTCTGAAACATTGAAGCACCTCCGGCAAGTTTTGCTTTCATATTGGATATTTTACTTCCCTTAAGGGTAAGCTCTTTTATGAGCACTTCAACAGCGGTGTCTGCATATTTTCCCGCCCGCTCATTTGGTTTTCCACTTGATTTTGGAAGCATAACATGAGCGAGTCCTCCAATTTTCTTTGTTTCATCATGAAGAACAAGCCCGATACATGAACCTAGCCCTATTGAGGTCATAACGGAGTCCCCAGTACTCCATTCACCAATACCGATAATGATGACCTCACGCTGGTCATTGCCGGTAGTAGTTCCGTTCATTCAATTCAGCCTGAAATTGCGATTACATTCTCCATGCGTGCAAATATTTCCTGCAATAGAGATCTGCTTGGAAGCAGAATGATATTGGCTTTTATCTCATGGGTTGCACATGTGAGTTCGGTTCTGAAAAGAACCACTTCATCAACATTCTCGCGGATCTCCTGTGTTGCAATTATTGACTCAAGTGCTGCATGAGGCATGTCTATGACCATTGAAGGTGGTGATGGTATCATGATGATATTGAGAAGTGTTGCACATGCATCAAGGAATGAAGAGGTCATAATGTTGCCAATTTCATTTATTGCACTCTTGTCCATGTCATCAATCTCACGATTCAGTTCTGTTGTACCTATCATGATATTGGTCAGCCGAATGATGGAGTCTTCAGGAATGTGCAGAATAAGATACCCTTCGCCAGATATCTGCCCCTGGATTTGAAAAACAGTCAGTGCTGCCCGTACATCATCCAGGTAATTACGAAGATTTGCAAGGTTGACCAGAATTATTTCCGGGACACGAATCTGAATCATCGTGTTTAATATTGTTGACAGGGTAGTCGCTGCATGGGCCGCTCCGATATTCCCAAGTTCCCGTAGTTCATCTGCCTGTTGTTCACTGATTACCAGATCCCCGTCAGTCACCACATTTTTAACCATTTTTTTCCCCCTTCTGCCTCCAGCTTTTTTTGCTGATTTTTGCCCTCCTTCACGAAGAATTGCCTTTACATCAAGAACCGGAACGACTTCACCATCACCAGGAATGGTAACTCCGCTTACTCCCTCACATGTTCCAACAAATTTTGAGAGTGGTTTTATAACCACCTCCTGCTGGCCTTCGATAAGATCGGCAATGATCGCCCCTTTCTTTGGTCCATTCTGAAGAACTACAATGACTTCCTCAGTTTTTGAACGACCAAACATGTCATCCAGACGATAAAGAACAATTATTTCATCCCGCATCAGAAGACCTTCTCCATTCCCGATATTCTGAATTGGAAAAGCGGCTAAACTTGCCACTTCAGCAACGTTCGTAATGGGGATGGCACATCGTTTGCCATTGATCCGGATCATCATAACCATGACGATTGCCATGGTCGGGGGAAGCACAAGCTCAAATCTGCTCCCCTCTCCAGGGACTGATTCGAGTTTTATTGTCCCCTGTAATGATGCAATAGTGGTTCTGACAACATCAAGGCCAACTCCCCGACCACTAATATCGGTAATCTTATCTGCAGTTGAAAATCCCGGTTGGAAGAGAAGATCATATGCCTCCTGATCACTCATTAAAGCCAGCGATTCTTCAGTAACCAGTCCCCGCTCTAATGCCTTTTTCTTGATCTTCTCAACATTAACTCCACCGCCGTCATCTTCTATCACGATAACGACATTGTCTTTATCACGGGATGCTGATAATTTTAAAAGACCTTTTGGATTTTTGCCATTTGCAATCCTGACATCAGGGGACTCGATTCCATGATCAAGGGCATTTCTGATCAGATGAAGGAGTGGATCATTTAAACCATCCATTACCGAGCGATCAAGTTCAGTATCTCCTCCTTCAACGACAAAGTCAACCTCTTTGCCTTCTTTTGTTGCTATATCACGGACTGTTCGTGGAAACCGGTTAAAAATGTGATTCAGCGGAATCATCCGGATATCCATCATCATGACCTGCAGATCAGATACTGATCTGCCAACCATGTTCAGGGTTTCATCAAGTTCCTTTATTTTGTATTGCTGCGCGATTTGTTCCAATCTTCCCCGGTTAATGACCAGATCTTCAACCAGGTTCATCATATGGTCAAGACGATCAATATCCACACGGATATTTTTTACTTCGCGCTTTTTCTCAGTTTTATCCGGAGTTGAAGTACGAGGTCCCGTTGGAGTTATATCGTCAGAAGAATCGACTGAGATCCCAGAGACAGGGGCGATCACAGGTTCTTCTTTTTGAACAGAATAGTTCTTGATATCAGATCCTTTGAGCAATGACAGAATTTTCTCTTTTGGTTCGTTTGTAATAAAGAGGAGATCGATGATGCCATTGAATGAATCACTATCTTCAATGATCGCCCTTTTTGGAGTTATTTGTGATATTTTTCCTAATCCTTCGATATTTTGGAGCAATAACATCGAGCGCAGATTTTTGGAGTCAACAGAGGACGATAGTTCTATATGAATTGTGTACTGTTCTTCTCCATCAGAAATCACTTCTACAGGAGAGAGAACTTCAATGTCATCTTTTTCAGGAATAACTGGTTCTCCGATGGGGTGCTGAGCGACAGTAATTGTCCTCGATTGAACATCAGATACCCCAAGAATAGTTTCAATCGCTCCGATTCCTGCATTTGTTCTGAACTGGAGGGTGATTGCACCGGAAAAATTTTCATCATCTTCAATGACCGAACGATCCGGCCCAGTCTGAATTATTTCCCCGATTGATTCCAGGTTTTGAAGGATCAGCATCCCTCGAAGATTTTTATTATCTACATTATCTGCGAGGGAAAGGGAGATTTCATACGATTGACAACCAGCACCGGCATCCTGATCATATGACGGACCTTCATACATATCACCAGACTGATCAGAATCTGGTTCATACTGAATGAGGGGGGTCGGTTCAGGATCAGGTCTGGTCTCTTTTGTTCCACCATCAGCAACAGTTAACCAGCGTTTCAGGCTTTTCACACGCTGGTCTTTATGCTCCAGCTGACCTTCCCCTCCTTCCTCGATCTCATCAATCATGAGTTCGATATCATCAGCTCCGCCGAGGAGATCATCAACTAAAGACTGTGTAACCTCAAGCTTTCCACTTCTGATTTGAGAAAATACATCCTCGAGGGCATGACATATCTCCTCCATGTGCATGAAACCCATCGAAGCAGACATACCCTTCAGAGAGTGAGCAGACCGGAAGATCTCATCAATTGCATGAGAATCAGTCCCTTTTTCCAGAACCAGAAGATTACTTACAATTCCCTCAAGGTTTTCCCGCGATTCTGCAACATAGAGACTCCGGTATGCGTCAAGGTCAGACATAATTCACCCGTTCATTGCCCTGATAGATTCACTAATTTTTTCAGGAATCGCCTGGAGAGCAAGCACATGATCAACACAGTTCCGTGATAAAGCAGACCGCGCCATTCCATATACCAGACAGTCTTCTTCTCTGCAGACAATGGTAACCCCGCCTGCTTTCTTGATTGCTTCAGTTCCTTCTCCACCATCATTACCCATTCCAGACAGGATTGCTGTCACACAATGAGGGCCAAAGACTTGTGCGGCCGAAATGAAGGTCTTGTCTACAGCAGGTTTCACATTATGAACCGGAGGAGAATCAGTCAGAATTATCTTACCACCCTGACTACCTCCCCGATCAAGAACAGATGAAATGACCGTATGAAAACCTGCTCTTGAAACGAGAACGGTTCCGTTTTTTAAAAGATCACCATTTTCGGTTTCGCGAATCTGCAGAGGTGAGATACGATTCAGTCTTGCAGCTAGAGCAGCGGTAAAACCACCTTTTGGCATGTGTTGTGTAATTATCACAGCAGCATTCAAATTCGCGGGAAGTTTTGAAACGATGGTATCAAGCATGGGCGGGCCGCCTGCTGAAGACCCAATGAGTACAATATTTCGGGCATTCACATCCTTCAGCGCAGGTTTTGACGTAATGTACGCGATCGTACAGATGTTTTTTATCTTGTGCTTGAGTTCTCCACCAATCTCCCGGATATTTTTAATCCCCCGGGGCTTGAGCATAAAATCATCTGCACCAAGAGCAATCGCTCTTTTCGTCATCTCTGCGCCTTCTGATGTTAATGAGCTTAATACCAGCGTCTTTGGAAATTTGTCAATCTCCTTTTTTCGCTCAAGCATCGACAATCCATCTAGTCTGGGCATCTCAATATCAAGCGTAATCAAATCTGGTTTTAATTCCCGGATTTTATCAAGTGCCTCTAGACCATCGGATGCAACTCCTACAATCTGAATATCAGGATCATCTGAAAGCATATCCTGAACTACAGTTCTGATAAAGAGTGAATCGTCGATGACGAGAACCCTGATCATGTATTAAGCACCAAGGACATTTCCAATTTCTTCCAGGACCTTTGGCGCCTGGAACGGCTTTACGATGTAGCCCCTCGCCCCACTTTTAATTGCAAGTTTGACCATCTGTTCCTGACCGACCGCAGTGCACATAATGACTTTCGCATTTGTATCAAGTGCCTTAATCGCTTTTAATGCTTCAATGCCATTCATTTTTGGCATGACAACATCCATTGTGACAAGGTCAGGTTTCAATTCTTTATACTTGGTGACGCCGATATCACCATCTTCAGCTTCGCCGACAATTTCGTGTCCCCCGGAGCTGAGAATGTTCTTGAGCAAGGTTCGCATAAACAATGTATCATCGACAATTAGGATTCGTCCCATGGGTGAACGGTTCCTCCTATGTAATTAAACGATATTAATTGGTAAAAGGGTTGTGGAATATCTGGTCTTAAGAAGGTGGTTTGAGAGCATCAGTGATGTATCGTACACCCTTTGGAGTGAGCTGTACCTCTTTCCTTACCATAACAACATCCACGAGTTTTAATTTTAAAAGAGTTTCATAGATTGCATTTAATTCTTCAGGTGGAAGGCTGAGCATATTTTCTATTGATTTGGTATCCATACCGCTGTAGATAAGCATGGCAACCTGGGCAGTCTGGGCATCAAGCTGGTCAAGCTCTGAACCCTTCATATCCATGTCTTTTGTTGCATCCCGAAGGAAATTATATAGAACCTGTAAGGTTGAAAGAGGACAGAGAATAAAACTGGTAACCACCTCACCACTCTCCAGGTGGTCAATCTTAATCACATCAAGCTTCTTCTTTTGTAACTCACGCTTGGTAAGTTCAAGACTTGCTACTTCTTTGAGCGGGACACTGATCTGTTTTTCCTGGCTGACAAACCAGATACCAGTCTTTAAAACAGCAATAGCGCCCTTTTCCCATTTTGCATCAGTGACGAGCACACCCCCCCTGATAGCCGGGGACATGAAATGTGCCATGATCCTGTATGCATTACAGGCCATGATGATCTTCTTGGTTAAAATGGTGAGGACTTTTTCAACCGATGCGATTTTGTATGCCCGCTCGGTTTTATCAGGCATGGTGACCAGCAGGGTGATCATCTGTCCCCTTTTTTGAAGATCTACAATACTCCGGTAGCTAACTGTCGTATTCCATGGGTCTTTTAAAGCGATACCGTCATTTCCGATATCGATTCGTGAGGTCACCCATGACCCGCCCTTTTCCAGTTTTGCCGGAACCTCTGCCATATTCCCCTTTCTGATCTCTTTATATGGTGTTTATCTTCTTTTTATTCTTCGGTTGATAATGCTCATGATCTCCTGAAGTTCTTCAGCAAGTTCCTCTGCAGTCACATGAATATCCTTCAAGTCACGCAGGAGCACATCATCATCCCGTTTTTTCAGGTCTTCAATATCTGCCTTCAGTGAGGCGATAAGGTCATCATCACCGCTTCCCTTTGTCTGGCTTAGTTCAAACTGCTCTTCACCACCAGAGTCATCGTCATCCTGACCATACATATAGGGTGTTTCTTCAGATGAACTGTAGGTAGAGAGATCAGATGTACTGATCGAGTCTCCACCTTCCATATTAGAGATAACATCATCACCTGAATCAGAACCAATCTCTATCGTGCTGGAATAGATGGCATCTATCTCATCAGGACCCTGATCATCATCAAGGATGATCTCTTCTTCTTCATCATGAGTAGATATATCCATCTTTTTAACATCAGAGTCTGACGGCAGATCTGACATTGCATCTGAATCTCCAAACGGAGTCCGGATGTTATCAAATTCCGGATTTACTGAATCCAGTTCAGCATCAATATCCAGGCTATCATCAAGATCCAGCCCGTCAAGTAAATCTCCATCAAATGAACTATCTTCAGACTTTTCGACACTCCCTGCGGCATCGGATTCTTCATCAGTGCCACCTGACGGGTCTGGAGTTTTTTCTGTTTTTGTAGTGGATTTTTTTGCTTTGCCCTTTTTCTCTTCCGTCCCCTTTTTCTTTTCATTACGGGGTTTTTCAGAGCGTGAAGGTAACTTTATTGCAGGCAGAGAAATGGAGGGCATTTTAAATTTATCAGATAATGAAGAGAAAATTCCCTCTCCCGGAGCTTTTCCTTTCTCTTTGGCAGATTTTTCCTTTTTTGGTTTTTTAGGCCGACTTTTAAGCCATTGTCTTAAATTATGAATTAATTCAGATAGAATTATCGTGCCGGTGATGATGAGTAGAATAACAGCGATGCCAATGACACCCATCATGAGATATAATACAGGGATATCAAAAATGAGAAGAATTGAACCCCCAAGAACAATAGCCACGAATATTACAAGACGCCGGGTAGAGTCAGAGAGTTCAACCATCGCTTATACACCTTCAAAGACGGGGATCATAAAGAATATTCCGGTAATGATTGGGGCCACAATATAAAGAAGGCCGGATACGGAACAGATAAGACTTGTATAAAAATATACCAACGCATTATCTCCTCCTGATACAATCTTGCCTGCGAGAACATTCGATATCGTTAGCATTGATATAATAATTATTACATAAAAACCGATAGCATCCTTGTCAAAATTTGAGAAGACAAACATGCTGCCACCCATTGCACCGGCGATCGATGCTCCCTGGCCTGAAGTGAGGGCTGCTCCCGCTTCTCCAAGCGATGCCATTTTTTCAGCGATGGCATCTGCCATAACAACGAGAATATGGTAGAGAAATAAAAATATTGCCACCATCATGGCATGCATCGGAACAAGAAGCGTCATAAATCCCATTGAAATGGTATGCCGATGATCACGCAGAAGAACCTGATCAAGCATTGATGAGCTTACAATCTGTCCGACAGTATCAGCTTTCCCACCCAGCTTGAGCGCATCCCGATAGATATTCAGATATTTGTATATCAGGTAACTGCCCCCGTCATTGATAAACCGCTGCCATGTCCGGTCCTCATCAAGACCGAGATTCAGTTTGGAAAAAACCGCATTTATCAGAGGCTCAAGATACATAAGAGATTTTTTATCGATATCCTGAATCGCAGGAGCGATGGTTGTACCTTTTCCACCCTGTACCGCACCAACTCCCCGGATAAATGTAGGAAATTCAGAGTCTCTGAGAGTGATGTTCCCATCATCAATATAGGCAATAATTCCCAGTGGAAATAAGAGCATTCCAATTAACATGAGCACAAGGCCGAAATTCATACCCAATAGTAATAATAAAATAACAATAATCGCAAGAATCGGAATGACTTTCTTCTCCATCCGATGGATCATATTCTGTTCAGGCGAACCCTGCTGGAGACGATGTGATTTTGGATCGGCAGGAACCGCCTTATACATCGTAACTATTCCTACGACAGAGATGAGAGCGATAATAAGATAAGAGGTCATCAGGGTCCCCTGAATATCATCAGGTGCATATATTGCAATAGAGACCATGATGATGATCCCAACTAAAGCTCCAGAGAAGAGCATGGAGATATACGCATCACCCCATTTTTTCAGCATTTCAATGCCCTGCTCATAGGTTGACTTGTACACGTTCCTGATTGTCTCAAGCTCACGGGTTAGGTAATCGCTGTCAGGGACACCGGATTCAATAGCATTTGCATACCGGTTTATCATCGAAAACAGCATCTGACTCTCAATTTTTTTGGCTACATTGGTAAGAGCTTCAACATAACTGTATCCCCATCGTTTCACCAGCAAGTCAGCACGGCGGATATACTTTGTTGAGACATATTCAGCTCGTGCACCAGTATATGAAAAAATTTCCGGACGGGAGGCGTCGGCTGTGATAATTGCTGCCATGTAGGTAAGCATAAACAGAAGATCTGACCCCATGTACTTATCTTCAATAAAAAATTTGTAGAGTCTTGCATGGACATCTGCATACAAATCCTCAAAGGGCAGCTTCCCTGAATTTGATGTCCTTAACCGGTCTAAAAATCCTTCAAGTGCCATAAATCTAGATGTCGATCGCCAGAAGACCCTGCTTTTTCAGTTTCGTGATCATCAGGAAGAGTTCAATAAAATCAGTATAACCGGCTTTATGGAGTCTTTCAAGAATTTTCGCGCGCTTGTCAACTTCCATGTAGATCTGCGCTTTTTTGTGTTCCGGGATACCAAGCATGGTTGCAATCTTATTCTCAAGAAGAAAACTAGAGCCTTTTCCGGTAAATTCATGTGTGTCAGTAACCGGGTCCCAGGTAAAAACTTCAACAAACGAGAAACCTCCACTTTGTGGATCATATCCCACCAGTTCTGATACGTTTAACTGGCGTCTGACCATCGCTCCATCAGGACGACGTACTGCACTCTGGATTACCACGAGATTTAAGTTATCAATGAATGTCTTCGGGATAAGGATTGGATCTCCGGTAAGACGCTGAATGAGTTTTTCAACCGTTGCAGCATGGAATGTACTCATAACCGGGTGACCGGTCTGCATCGCACCGAATGCAACTGCACCTTCAACTCCACGGATTTCTCCGACCATGATCATGTTCGGACGCTGTCTGAGTGCAGCACGGAGCAGATCGAACATGGTCACATCTCCACCTTCACCTTCTCCTTTCCCCTTCCCTTTTGATACTTCACGAGTCCAATTTTTATGAGGGATAATGAGTTCAGGAGTATCTTCGATACTTACAATCTTCGACTCTGGTGATATGAATGTCGTAAGTGCATTCATCGAGGTGGTTTTTCCTGATGCTGTCTCACCAGACATGAAAAGGGACATACCGTTCTCTATGCAAATCCAGAGATAAGCTGCGAGTGCATAACTGCAGGTGCCAAACTCCACCAGCTTGGTGATAGAGATGACATCATCCATAGCTTTACGGATAGTGAAATTACTCCCCTGACGGCTGATCTCTGTTGAATATACAATATTGATACGGGAACCATCCGGAAGAGTAGCATCGACAATCGGGTTTCTATACGTAATAGGCCTGCGGGACTTTTCTGCTAACTTTATACAAAAATCATCAAGTGCAGCTTCCTGATCAAATCCGACGACAGATTTGAGGCCTTTAAAAATTTTATGTTCGATAAAAATGGGACCTAATCCGTCACAAGTAATATCTTCAATAAAATTATCTGAAATAAACGGGAATAGCAGACCGACATCTATTTTATCCCTGATCATCTGGTATTCTATTGCATCAAATTCCTGGGGACTGACTATTATCCTGCCGTCGGCAAGATGAGGGACATCTGCAAAAAGGCGTTCAGCCCCAGGTTCTTCTTTCGCAGTCAGATCGGTTGTTAAAAAATTTTTAAATTTATCCCCAAACCCAGTCGGCCCTTCGATCTTCAAAAGGGATGGATCGATGGCCTGTCCAGGTTTTTTAACATACATTACCTGCCTGAGCAGGCGTTTTAGTACTGATGTACGCTCTTCCGGAGTGACTGGATCTTCATCTAATGCATCAAGTAAGTCAACCAGACGGTATTCGATTGCCGGAAGCAACCGTCCGATATTATGCATGAATGAGGGTTCGATGGGGATGTAAAAATTCCGGACATCATTTGGATCAAAAAATATATGAATGAATATTGGCGGTTTTGCTGGATAGATGAGATTTGGATCTTTGATTCCCTTCAGGTCTCGTTTTAGTTCAGAAAAGAACAAGGGGATTCCAAACTCGTCTACGGGAAATATATGCAGATATTCAAGGAGATGAGGATAATTTCGGGCATATTCTTTTGCATTCGCCGGAAGCATCCGGTACAGAGCACAGGAGTCAGGATTTATGACACACTCTTCAGTATCATGACTTTCAGCTTCCTGAAAAGGTATTTTACCCTGAATCTGCAACCGGGACATTTTCAGACTTTTGCAACCGAGACCGGAATAATCTTCATACCATAACCGGGGTGGACTTCAAAACTCACCAGGTTACCAGTCGTTTTTCTGGCACCTCTGACTTTGACCACTTCCAGAACCATGACATATTTATCTCCCATCAGTTTTCTCATCAGGAGTAGGTGTGCATCACAAATGGATCTGACCCGTGTCAGCACTTCATCGGTAAACGCATAACTATGCATCGTAATAAGGATTGTTTTCCCCTGATCACAGATATTTTTCGCCTGGGTTAAAAATGAAAGGACAGCTTCATTCGTTGTATATTCTGTAAAGATGGTCAATGAATCAATAATTGCCACATCAGTATTACTAAATTTTACATGAGTGATAATACGTTCCAGAATATCATTCATCGCATCCGGAGTCCATTTGAATTCCACCAGGTGACAGTGAAACAGGCGGATATATCCCCAGGCAAAGAAATCAGAGATGTCAAGAGACATTGATTCCATCTGGGTCAGAAAACTTTTCGTGGTAAGCTCGGTTGAAAAGAGATCGACTCTGAGGTTATTATGCATGCTTCCCCACATGAACTGCTGGGTGAGCACTGATTTACCAGTATCATTCTCCCCTTCGATGAGTGTTAACGAACCGAGTGGTAAACCATCTGCAATTTTTTTATCGATTTCAGCGTTTCCCGTTGTAAGAATTTTTCGCTCTTCTTTCCCAAGGAGGTCTGCGATGTCCCCCCGTGCTTCTTCGATAGATGTAAGATCTAGTTCCGCCATGTGATGAATGCCCCTATAATTAATTCTTGGTCAATGCTAATAGGTGTTCTCAAAGTTTCTATCCGATTTCATGGAAGATGAGAATTTTTATTAAATATAATCAGATATCAATATTCGTTGATGAACTTACTCCATTGGAAGTAACAAATTTGACCCATCCAGGAGTTATAGCAGGATTATTAGAAAGATTAATATTTATTTCAAGGATTTCACTTGGATCCCACATATTTTTATTAACTAAATCGTTAGTGATCGAGTACGAAAACTCATCCTCTTCCGTTCCACTCATATACTGTCCTAAAAATGGAGACTTGGAATAAATAAATAAATCCATTTTTTGGATATCAGTTCCACTGTATACAATATTACCTGAGTTTTTCACTTCGATAATAAGCCAATTCGAACCGGAATAATTACCCAAAATCTGGATATTGCTTTGAAGAATTTGCTCTTTGGCAGCAGTTACATCAATTTGTGCCATAGTAGTAGTTTCTGCAACCATAAGAAATCCAGTAGCAATGACATATCCTGCGATAATTATCAATAAAAGGCTAACAGCTCCAGCAATGAGTGAAGAAGTCATGGATATTCATTCATTGAAAAGGTTGTAGTGCGGCGAATACTGTTTGGTAATGAGAATGTAAGCGATAACTGATCATCTGACGTAACTGTGAGCCCACCAATTTCTATTTCAATAGTATCTCCAATCCCCCAGAAGCCTCCAATATCTCCACTATATTTAAAAGTGGTACCATCAGCCCCAGTACCCCATCCATATCTTTTATAATTAGAAGATCCTATCCCTAGAAAAACATCCGATTTTTGGAGATCATAAATTGAAACTCGGACAGTTCCTACATTTTTCATCCAAACAAATACCTGATCCTCATCAGCATACGTATTCACTATCCGAAAATCTGTCCGGAGTTTCTGCTCAGCCGACGACGAAACAGTCCCGAAGGTATCACCAGCCGAAAATATCGCTGGAAGAATAGCGGTAATAAGGACTGCGGCCCCAAGGACCGCCCCTATTATCATGATCGATGATGAGATCGCTTCGCTTGCCATATTGGCATTTACTCTCGGGAGGGAATATACTCAAACTCAGAGTCATCCTCAATCAGATTATCCGTCTCCTCAATCCGACCGGATGGCATTCCCATCTTACGTTTCTCGATCAGCACATCAAGCATATCCCGATCAAGGCCTGGATCTTCAGGCTGTAATATCCGGTTGAGTTCATAAAGAGCAAGTACGAATTCATCTGCTTTCATCTCATGGACTTCTCCGATAGACGGTGCCATAAGACGGGCAATATCTTTCACCTGTTTACAGTGTTCTTCGGAGATATGACCCATCTCCTTATACGATTCAAGCATGAGGTCAACCCGGTCATGCCCATATCGTTTCACATTATTTGTCGTCCATTCAAACAGGCTGTATACTTTCTGGATTTTCACCTTTTCACGTGGTTTTTTCTGTTTCACTGGTTCGGCTGACGTTGCAGGTTGCGTAAACAACTGATTTCTAAGTGCTTCAAGCATCCCTTTCTCTGCTGCAAGAGAGGACAACGCTGATGAGACACTGGCTGCTCCCCCACCAATTCCTGCACTCATCCCCATATCCGGCTGACCAACCGGTTCCATAGCTTCTGGTTCCTCTGACACTGACATCGACCCCCCTTCTTCTGAAAAACCGCCTCCGGATGGTTCTTCATCATAATCATCAATATACCCCTCCATGGGAGTTGGAGTTGACGAGTGTTGCCCGACAAACTCCACCGGGTTCCCCTTTAACGCCTGAACAAGCGGATTTTCCGCATCATTCATACGTTCCCGTATATCGATAAGCAGGCGTTTAATCGAGGTCTTCAGCAACTCAACCTCATCTCTGAGCTTAAGCAGTTGAATCTCAGGATCTTCGGCAGATGCCGAAGAAATGATGCTGTCGACCTGCGCCTGGTTGACTGGCATAATAATGTAAACATTGCCGCCGTAAGTATAAATACATTTTTTATACCCGGATAGAACGCCTATTTCTAAAATTAAAGACTAATATTTAAATAACCCAAACCAGATCCTGTACCCGGATTATTGGAGAGTTTTTCACAAAGTAATTCGTACTACACCATTCCGGTGCTCAGGATTACAGCATCCGTCGAATATGAAAAGACAAAAATAAATCCGCCTATATCATCGTTTTCAATCATTTAGCCACAACCCTTATTTCATACCATTCCAACCGTGTACGGAATGAATCGATCATTACTTGTCGTCACTATTTTGGCACTATTCATACTGGTTCCAATATCCTCTGCTGAAACTGATGAGATGACGGCTGATGAACATTATTTAATGGGAAATGCACTCTCCTCATTTGGTCAATATGAGAATGCAACGAAAGAATACAGACTTGCGCTGGATATGCGACCCGACTTTTCAGATGCGCTAAACAACCTGGGCATCGTCCTGAACAGACAAGGAAAATATGAAGAAGCACTTGAAGTAGCAGATAATGGTATCAGGGTAAGTCCCAATGATGCAGATGCCTGGTACAACCGGGGCATCACCCTTGGAAAACTCTCACGATATGAAGAGGAAGTAGACTCATATCGTCAGGCCCTTGCCATCAGACCAAATTTCTCCAGTGCATGGGAAAATATGGGAGCATCATATTTTGACCAGGGGAAATATACCGAAGCAATAAGTGCATACAAAAATGCAACCTCCAATGATCCGACAAATGCTATCGGCTGGTATTATCTCGGAACAATTTACGAGAAAGTTGGTCAGTATAATGAAGCAGTCACCTCTTTTGAAAAGGCAATTGAGATAGATCCAAATCTGACTGTTGTCCAGACTCGTTTGGAATCAGTTCGAAAAAATGCCACTACAACCAATTTCTCTCAGGATGTAGTTCCCCAAAATAATACGAAGCCTAAAGAAAAAGAATTACTATCCGGTATTTTGAATATTCTAAAATAATCCCGTTTTTATACGATACTTTTTCCGGATAATAATATCAGCAGGGTAATGAGTATAGGCTGATGGATAAGGTATATATGAAGTGACTTTTTTCCAAGATACGAAAGAGTGGTCATCCAGACCGAATCATGAAAATGATTCAGATATCCGGATGAGTTTTTTGAGTAAAAATAGTTCCCGAGTGATAATCCTATTAAAAAAACTGAAAGCCAGGGAATGAGTGGAGTATAGTCGACTGAGTAAAAACCGGTCGGATACATTCCAGACCATGCCATCCATAATGGACCTGAGGGAAGTATTCCGCTGTATGAGATGAGAAGAAGAATTGCTGCACACACGATTCCATAATACCTAAGACGGTGGAGAAAAGGTGCCAGGATCAAGGAAACACCAATCAGATGTAAAATACCAAATACAACAAATCCATGACCGTTTAAAATCCACCATGTTACCAGAGTGATTCCAAAGCCAATGAGTAACAAAAAAACGCCCCTTCTGAAAAAACTCAGGATCTGATCTGATAAATCAGGAGTTTTGGAGATCTTAATATTGGCAGATACACCCGCAATTCCAACAAAAAGAATTGCAGTACAAAGCCCAAATCCACGGAGAAATCCAGCGAAAGGATCAGGACCAGGAATACCTAAAAAAACCAAATCAACAAAAAAATGGAAAATAATCATCATGACAATAGCAATACCACGGCATGCATCCAGTTCCGGATATCTGCCCTGATGAACTGCCATAAATGAACTTATACTTGGGATTTTCCACACACCGGACAGAATCTGGCATACAGTGAGATCTTAGAGCCACAATGGATGCAAAACCTGGGTTTCCCCCCACTTGTACTTGTGTGAGAGCCTATTTTTCTCCCAATCTTGATTGATGTGATATCCGGTTTTTCAACATGAATCAGTATTGAGTCGCTCCCCGGTGTTGGTACAATAATGGGTTGTTTTACCGGAGCTGGAGCTTTGGACGGTATTTTCGTTGCTATTGGTGGCGATGGCTGAACAGGAATGGATGGCGGGATAACCGATTGCTGTGGAAGTGGAACCTCAGCCTGGGGCTGTACTGGAGGTATGAAAGGTTGTTCTGGTTCTTTTATTTCAGAAACCGGTGGTTGTGGAACTGGTTCAGGCACCACATTTTGAACCTCCTGGGCTGGTACAGGAGGAGGCAGAGGCACCTCTGCATCTATTATCGGAGCTGGTACCTGGACTACTGTTTCAGGAGAGGGGGCTGGAACAGGAGGTGGGACAGGTACCTGAGGTGCCTGAGGCTGCACTTGTTGTTCAGGTTCTGGTTCGGGTTCTGGTGAATACCCGTTAATTGCGGCAAACCACTCCCGACATTCAGTCTCCGGTTCAGTAATGAGACCGGTAAACACCAGTATCATAAGCCGGGTTTGCCCACCTACTTCCATTGATACCGCAAGTGCAGGACGATTCTTCTCATCCCGTTCAATAACTGCACCCTGAATCATGGAAACAGGTATCTCTTTTGCAATCGTCCCCGCACTCTGCTGGGCACTTTCAATCAAAACAAGTCGATCACTGGTCAGAATAGCAAGAAAATTGTAATTTTTGATCCGGATACCATCACAGTATCGGATCATGCTCTCTCCAATCTCTAGAATTCGAAATGGATTGAACTTTCCTCCACTCGATTCATCCCCATCTCCCCTGACACGGAGATTGTCTATGATTGACATTTACATCACTTCTCGAATCATTGCCGGGATTTCTGAGAGACGATCTGCTACCGGGACACCTAGACTCCTGAGACGGGAAATTTTTGCATTGGCATCTCCTTCCCCACCAGTAACAATTGCTCCTGCATGACCCATTCGTTTTTCAGCAGGTGCAGTGGTCCCGGCTATAAATGCAACAATCGGAAGGTCAGTATTTCGTGCTCCTTCTTCTTCAAGATTTCCGCCGAGTTCTCCCAGGATGACTACCGCTTTCGTTTGGGAATCATTCGCAAACTGATCAAGTGCATCTGCAAACGTCTGACCAATAATTGGATCACCTCCGATTCCAATGATCGAGCTCTGGCCTATTCCTGCACGAGTCAACTCATGAACCACTTCATAGGTTAATGTCCCGCTCCGGGAGATGACTCCAACTGATCCTCGAGTGGAGAGATGGACCGGCATAATTCCCATGCTGATCTCACCAGGAGATAATAATCCAGGACAATTCGGGCCGATGACCGTACAATCCCTGATTTTTGCATAGGTGACTGCTTTCATCACATCATGAACCGGGATATGTTCCGTGATAGTAACTACAAGGTCCAGTCCAGCATCAGCTGCTTCCATGATAGAATCACCTGCTGCCGATCCGGGAACAAAAAGAACAGCTGCTGAAGCATCCTCTGTTTCTGCAGCCTCTCCTATTGAGTTATAAACAGGAACACCATGAACCTGCTGCCCGCCTTTTCCAGGGGTGACGCCGGCAACGACACCCCTTCCTCCAACTGAGCGGGCATACTGATTCATTCGGTCAATATGAAAAGAACCCTGGTTACCAGTCGCTCCACATACAATAACACCTGTGGACTTGTCAGCATAAATCATGATGCAGCCTCCACCGCAATATGCACCGCTTCTTCCATCGTATCAAGCATCCGGTACCCTTTCGAGGAAAGAAGGGCTTTTCCTTGTGCTTCATTTGTCCCGGCAAGACGTACAATAATCTGCTGACTGACTCCTGCTTCAATAATACCAGCAGCCACCTCATCACATCTGGTTATTCCACCAAGGAGGTTTACAATGATAACGGTAACATCTGGCATTGAGCCGAGCAGTCGCACTGCATGGGCAACCCTGACCCGATCGGCTCCTCCCCCGACGTCCAGGAAATTAGCTGGCTTACCACCCATCCGGTTGATAAGATCAACGGTTGCCATTGTAAGCCCTGCACCATTACCAATTACCCCTATATTGCCATTCAGTTCAACAAATGAGAATCCATGGGCTGCAGCCAGACGTTCACGTTCAGAAAGATCGCGATTTTCTGAAATTCCATGACGGGCTAGGGCATTATCATCAAGGATTAATTTTGCATCAGCTGCATAGAGTCCTTCAGGAGTCATTACCAGAGGATTTATTTCCGCAAGAAGAGCGTCCTGCGCTATGAAAACAGAATATAATTTCTGGATAACCGGTCCTATCTCTTTTGGTGCACCACTCAGAAGATACCGGAGTGAATAACCAGGAACTGAAGAAAGAAGAGGAAAAACAGTTACTTTTCTGATAGCATCGGGGTTTTTTTGTGCTACCTCTTCGATATCTACACCACCTTCTGTTGTAAACAGAATCACTGGAGCTTTTTGGGAGCGGTCGATTGTAATAGAAAGATAATATTCATGTTGAATCTGAAGTTTTTCCTCAATGAGAATCTCCTCAACCGGAACTCCCTTTATGGTAGCACCAAAAAGCTGATCTGCTGTTTCCTGGATCTTCGCATACTCAGCCATAAGGATGCCTCCGGCTTTTCCCCGGCCAGCAACCTCAACCTGGGCTTTCACCACTGCTTCCTTTATATCAGGAGTGACAATGAACTCTTCTCCTTTTTTTACATGTAACCCACAGGGAATCCTGATCCCTGCTTTGTTTAACAGATCCTTTGCCTCGTACTCTTTCAGTTTCATGATGAACCGTCCTCCGATCCTAACTCCTGACCTCGTTTCATCGCTTTCAAATTCAATTCTTCAGTTCCTTTTGGAACACTGTCCAATATTGCTTTTTCAAGAGCCGATCCGGTAACGACAGTAGTTGCAGTAGTTAATGCCCCGAGCATTATGATATTTGCAACAATTTCACGACCTAATTCTTTTTTTGCTGTAACTGTTGCCGGGATGCCAACCCAGGTACAGCTCGGGCGATCATGTACAAGCCCAGAATCGAGGAGCATGATTGCATCTTCTCTGGAATTTTTTCCGTATTTTTCAAATCCCTGCTGACTCATGATAACATAGGTGTCAGGATCCCGTACCTTTGGAAATAAAATCGGCTCATCATCAATGATGACCGCACTCATAGAAGCACCACCTCTCGCCTCCGGACCATACACCTGAGTCTGTACAACATGCTTTTGATCATAGAGTGCTGCTGCACGACCAAGAATGACCGCAGACAGAATGATACCCTGACCACCAAAACCTGAAAACCGAACCTCATGCCTCATCAGGCACCCCCATAAAAGGACGATGCCTTCTGACAAACTCTCCGACAAGGAACGAATCATCGGGTAATTCATCACCAGGCTGTCCTGTCCGCTCCCACTTTTCCTTTAATATTGCGTGGGATTTCAGGTAGTTCATATAATCAACCGGCTCACGATATTTATTCCGCCGACCATACGAGGTCGGACACTGACACCTGACCTCAATAAGAGAGAAACCAGGTGTTTGAAGACCGGTAAGTACGGCATCAGTCAGTTGTTTAACATGAAATGATGTCCACCGTGCAACATAGTTTGCTCCTGCTGCTATTGCCAGTTCTACAAGATCAAACGGTGATTCAGTTGCACCATAAGGTGTCGTTGTCGAAGTTTTCCCGAGAGGGGTTGTAGGACTACCCTGACCTCCAGTCATGCCATAAATGTGGTTGTTCATACAAACCACAGTGATATCGATATTTCTTCGGCATGCATGGATGAAGTGGTTTCCACCAATTGCCGCAAGGTCGCCATCCCCGGTAAACACAACGACATGCAGGGATGGGTTTGCCATTTTTACTCCGGTTGCAAACGCTAATGCACGTCCATGAGTTGTATGAAGTGAATCAGTCATTATGTAACCCGGTGCTCGAGATGAACACCCGATCCCAGAGAGAAACACCGTTTTCGTCTGATCCCATCCGGTCTTTGACACGGCTTCCAGGACACAGTTCATGATCGTCCCATTCCCACATCCTGCACAATAAATATGGGGAAGGCGATCTTCTCTGAACCAGTCGTCTCTCATGATGATCCTCCAGCAATCCTTACAGCATCGATGAGTTCTTCAGGGGTATGCAGTTCCCCACCAATCTTACCAAGCGGGATCACTGGAACATGAACATGCCTGCCAATTTCCCGGGATATCATTCCAAGGTTCATCTCAGGAACGATAAATGCCTTCACATGAGGGAAGCGGCTGAGTAAATCTTCGGGAAATGGCCAGACTATCCGAAGTTGCAGATACCCCGTATTTGGTACCTTTTTTCTTTCAACTACTTCGCGAACCGTTCTGACAGGTGCACCATAACAGACAAAAATATATTCTGCATCTTCATTGACGATGGTGTAGTCTGCTATCTCATGTCGTGCATCTTCTATCTTTGAAACAAGTCTCCGAACCAATGAATCATGTCTGACAGAGTTTGTTGTATCAGGATACCCTCGTTCATCATGAGTAAGGCCAGTGACGGGGATATGCCGTCCGGTACCAAATGCTGCAAATCCCGGAATTCCGTCTGTTCCGGGTGAAAATGGGAGTGAATTTTCTGGCATCGGTTTCGGGCGGATGATTTCCACCGAATCCGGGATCTCAATCTTCTCCCGCATATGTCCAATCACCTCATCACCCATCAGGAAAACCGGCGTTCTGAATCGGTCAGCCAGGTTAAAGGCCTTTGCAGTGAGATCAAAACATTCCTGAACACAGGATGGACAGAGGGCTATGGTGCTATAATCTCCGTGAGAACCAAATCTCACCTGCATCATATCACCTTGTGCTCCCATGGTCGGTTGTCCGGTTGAAGGCCCTCCCCGCTGAATATTGACAAGGACGCAGGGAGTTTCAGTCATAACTGCAAACCCGATATTCTCCATCATGAGTGAGAAACCCGGACCTGACGTTGCAGTCATGGAACGTGCCCCAGTCCATGCAGCCCCAATAATCGCCGCCATGGAAGCAATTTCATCTTCCATCTGAATATAGCAGGAACCCTTCATTTTTGGCATACGCGATGCCATATGCTCAGCAACTTCAGTTGAGGGAGTAATGGGATATCCGGCAAAAAAATTACATCCTGCTGCGAGGGCTCCTTCTGCACATGCAATATTCCCTTGCATAAACGCTATCCGGCTAATACTCAATCACCACTTTCATTGGTTCATAGGGTTTTTCAGGCACCCACCGTATTGCCTGGTCTGGACAAATCAGCGCACACACGCCACATAATCTTCGTCCATATAACTCCTGGAGTCGGCAATTTGGGCATCGTTCCGGCCGATCCAGTTCAGGAACGTATATCCCCCTCCGGTTTGGACGACTCCCCGGCCTGTAAATTTTATACGGACAGACCATGGTACACAGGTTGCATCCTTTGCACCGGGATTCGTCAATCTCGAGTTTCATATTCCGGTCGTACTGGTTGGATACATACCCTGAAATACTTCATGTGCATGCCCCTCAACCACCGCAAAGAGATCTCCACCATGAGCATCCATTGCAACCGTAAGCGGAAGCTTATCCAGCTCAATAATCCATACTGCTTCTGCCATACCAAGTTCAGAATAATGAACACCAGTCAGATTCATTCGGGCAGCAGCAAGATTTGCACACCCTCCGGTAAAAGCGAAATATACTGCTCTTCCCCTGAGCTGATCTCTGACATGAGCAGACATCCCACCTTTTCCCATGATACCTCTGATACCTGCATCAATCATAAAACCGGTCAGGGGATTCATTCTTGCCGAAGTGGTCGGTCCTGCAACAACAATGCTGTTGTCCTGGATTACCGGGCCGCAATGATATAATACAGCTCCATGGGGATCAAAAGGAAAACCATGCTCCATGATATGGAGGTGAGCTTCATCACGTGCAGTATACACAATTCCGGAAAGGGTAACCATTTCTCCGGCTTTCAGATCTAAAATCTCTTCACCGAGAGGCGTTGTCAGATGTTTCATAGAGAAACCTCCACCGTTGCACGCCGTGCTGCCCAGCATTGAATATTTACCGCTACCGGAAGTGATGCGGTATGACAACCAGCGAACTTAACTTTGACAGCAAGGCAGGTTGTATCACCACCGAGTCCCATCGGTCCAATCCCGAGCCGGTTTACCTGGTCACAAATATCCTGTTCGTACTCAGTCATAGAATCAACCGGTTCTAATAATGCTTCTTTTGCAAGGGAAGCAGCTTTATCAAATGTTCCTCCGACACCAACTCCCAGAAAAACCGGAGGACAGGGTCGGCCACCGGCTTTCAGCATGGTCTCAACAATGAATCGTGGAATCGAACCTTTTTCTGACGGATTCATCATGTGGATGCGGGACACATTCTCTGAACCAGCTCCTTTTGGTAATGCCGTGATGGTAAACCGGTCACCAGTACATACATGAACTGGTGGCATCTCAAGGCCGGTGTTTGTCCGGGTATTTTCCCTGGTTAATGGATGAACGAGGTTCGGCCGTAAAGGAACATCATTTGTTGCCTTTTTTATCCCTTCATGCACGGCTTGTTCCATCTCAGGTGACCAGGAAAAACCAGGAGGTATGGTGACATACATCACAGGTATTCCGGTATCCTGACAGAGTGGAGCTGATCGTTCTTCTGCCAGCCGGATGTTTTCTAAAATATTTTCAAGTTCCTTTCTGGCAACCAGAACAGATTCATTACGATGAGCGTGTTCCAGCCGGGTCTTCACATCAGGAGGAAGATTTATCTCAGCGTCCCTGACTGCCTTCCAGGTAGCATCAGATAGAGATTTCAGGAATGCAGAATCACCGGAAACAGACATGAGATACATATCTGTATGAAAGCGGTAAAGACCTGATGGAATTGATCACAAAAAAGAATAGAAAGGAGAATTCAGGCTTCCGGTTTCATCTTGATTTCGAGATGAGTCGGAGACGGGAGTTTGTGTCCACCATGACGAAGTGCATCCTTAATCTTCTCAACACCTGCAGGGTTTGAGAAGACTGAAAAGATCTTCTGGTTTTGCTGGACACGGGCTGCAGTACCTACTGCCTTTCCAAATGCAAGGCGCATCCCCTGTGACACACGGTCAGCACCAGCACCAGTTGCCTGTTTGTTTTCACGCAGGACATGATGTGGATAGGTCCGCAGTTTCAGGTGGTAGTTCATACGTCCCAGTTCCTTGTTCAACTTTCTGTTAATGCTCATACGGGCTGCTTCAAGAGCAGAATGACGAATCTGACAACTCTCATCCACAACCAGGGAAACTTCCATTGGAAATTCGCTTGTCAGGTTCCCCATATCAAAGTGAACGACTTTAACCCCGGGGATACCTCCCATATATTCCTTGCGAGTATAGGCCTTCTTCGCAAGGTTTCTGTACATGCTGTTTGGTTTTCTGACCATGAACCCGAACTCCTGTATTGATATGTGCTTTTATAAATTGCCGGATTTGCACTTAACCTTTTCTTCCTCTCGTTCCTCTTCTTCGATCATATCAAGAAGATGTCGCCTGAGATCAATAAACTCCTTATTCGTCCGATCACGGGGGCGAGAGATGGAGATGTTGACAATTTCCCGAATGACACCAGGACGGGGAGATAATACAACCACCCGATCCGAGAGAAACACGGCTTCATCACAACTATGCGTAACAAACAAAATAGTCTTTTTCTTTGTCTCCCAGATATCCAATAACTCACATTGCATATGATTCCGTGTTTGGGCATCCAGTGCGCCAAATGGCTCGTCCATTAAAAGAAGATCAGGATCAGTTGCAAGTGCCCGTGCAATTGCCACCCGCTGACGCATCCCGCCGGATAATTCATATGGATAACTCTGTTCAAACTGTGACAGACCAACGAGTGCGATGAACTTTTTGGCAATTTCGTTTCTCTCATCTTTCGCTATTCCCCGCATCTCAAGTCCGAAGGCAACATTACTTAAAACGCTCCTCCAGGGAAACAGCGAATATTCCTGAAATACCATCCCGACCTTCTGACCAGGACCAGTTATCAGAGAACCATCTACCCGCACCTCTCCGGAGGTTGCCGTATCCAGTCCTGCAATTATCCGGAGTAATGTTGTTTTTCCACAACCAGACGGCCCGACAAATGAAACAAACTCATCATCAGCAATAGAGAGATTGATATCAGACAGAGCAATAACCCGGTCGCCATCATCGCGGACAAATTCTCTGCACAGGTGAGAGATCTCAACGCTGCCCATTTAGTTCACCTCCCCTTCACGCCATTTCAGAAGGGTCCTGTTCATGGCAGATCTGAATAAGTAGTCAATAAACAGACCAACGAATCCTAAAATCAACATATACACCATGACATTGTCCATCTGGTGAAGATTGTAATACCACCAAATCTTCTGACCCAGACCAAACCGGGATACTCCGAACATTTCAGCTGCAACAAGGCACATCCAGGCAACACCGCTGGCAACCCGGAATCCAGACGCCAGATGAGGCAATGCTGCAGGCAGGGCAATGTGCCGGATAAGAGAGGCATTACTTGTGCATCCAAGCATTTTTCCAGCTTCCACAAAAATCCGTGGAATGTTTCGGAAACCTTCGTACGTGTTGACAAGTACAGGAAACACAGCACCGATAAAGATGACAAATCCTGCAGCAAGGTCTGTAAGTCCAAACCAGACTATTGCAAAAGGTATCCATGCCAGAGGGGGAATGGGGCGAATGATCTCAATAATCGGATCTAATATCCTGTTTGCTATCGGGAACCAACCGATAAGAATTCCTGCCGGAACACCAATAAGCACAGACAAACCAAGTCCGATAAAGAAATGAACCATGCTCACGGCAAAATCCATGGGCAGAGTCCCGGCAAAAAGAAGATTATAAAACGCAAAAACCACATCGGTAAAGGATGGAAGAATAAAGTGGTTTTGAACTACTTCTACTGCAAGCAATTGCCAGAATATCAGAAGTGCCGATATTGAAAGGACAATGTAGCCGGGGGATCGTAATCCCGGAAGATTTCCTGTCATTAGTTTATTCTCACTATAGGTGCCAGCACGCTGACACATCTCTCCTGAGTACTGGTCACTGAGAAAAGGAAAAAGTATGGGCTTAGCTTTATTGCTTGGCCCAGAAACTCGTGTCAACCAGGTCGTCTTTGGTTACCTGAGTCTTGATGTACCCAAGAGCTGCCTGATCATTCGCATAACTGGAAACTGATTCAACAATGATATTTGGATCAGATACCCACTCACCATCCCATTCCTCAAGTGATTTCAGAATTACTGAACGGTTCATAGAGGTCATCTCTTCCATGTGCTGTGAAGCCTCATCCCAGTTTTCTTTGTTAAACTCGGTAGCCTGTTCATGAATTCTCATGACTTCAGCAACTATCTCGGGATGTTCCCGAATCATCTTTCCGCTTGCGACAAGGACACAACAGACATGGTTTGGTAACATTTCACCAGAATGGATGATAATTTTTCCAGCTCCGGCTTCCTCAATGGTGGTTGGGGAAGGTGCAGGAAGGAATACAGCGTCGACTTTTCCAGCCATGATAGCTGTGGTTGCATCTCCAGGTCCCATAGCGACAATTTTGACATCTTTCTCAGGATCCATACCCTGTTCTTTCAGCCAGGTTCGCAGTATTGTGTCCTGAATAGTCCCTGCAGGGAATGTAGCAATTGTCAGACCTTTCAAATCAGCTGGACTGGTATAGTTAAGTCCGGTTTTTAACACTACTGATGAACCCTGCGTCTGAGCAGCGGCGACGATTTTTCCATCAAGGCCTGTTGCAACAGCAGTCACAAAAGGTGCTGCACCAACATATGCAAAGTCAAGATCTCCAGCCAACATTGCCTGCATCTCAGGAGCACCAGTCGGGAAACTGTATGCTTTCACTTCTTTGATGCCCATGGGCGCAAGTGTTTCATTATACATACCCTTGCTATAGGCGGTCATAAATGCCATCTGATGCGTGCTTGGCTGATATCCAATATTTAAGACAGTCTTATCTCCGGCTGTCCCATTTTGTTCAGTGGTCTTGGCTGATTCCTGTGTCCCAGTACATCCGCACAGAAGCACCAGACCAATCATGAGAAATAATGAGGCTATGAACCATACCTTCTTTACCATAATTCACCTTTCTCATATACTAGGGGTATTCATATTCATAAAGTACCCCATATACGAACGAATTAAAGCAAAATAGCCAAATTATTTTGAAATTAGTTGTCTTATTGTATCACCTTTTTTGATTTCAAGAATGAGATCATACCGAATGATTCTCTGAGTTTATACAGTGGGAATTAATGATACTCCGGTGAAAGATGTACCCGATTATGACCAGGGATGTCGTCAGAAAGGCACGGCTCTCCGGGGAGAGAACAGAAGATATTGAATCACTCCTCTCCTCGATGGAGGCGGACAGGAATATTGCTTCTTCAGATGTTCTGGTCGATATGGCACATTTGGTGATGCTGACCAGGCAGAGAATCGTAAATGAAACGCATGCAAAAACCCTCATGCGGGAACTCTTGGAGATGTACGAATCAGGCGTCCCGATTGATGCATATGATCCGTCATGTGAAGACATTCACGCAGGTATCGAAACGGTGCTCACCAAAAAAACCGGAGGGGATGCTGGTGGCCGGCTCCATATCGGCAGATCACGAAATGATGAAGTCGCTACTTGTCTTCGAATAAGAACGAGAGATACCATCCTTGATCAACTTGAAGCGGTAAACAGACTTCGGACTGCGTTACTGGAAGTGGCTGACGATCATGTAAGAACGGTGATGCCGGGATTTACCCACCTGCAACATGCTCAGCCGGTAACACTCGCCCACCATCTTCTTGCGTATGAGCAGATGTTTACACGGGATTTTGATCGGCTCTTCGATGCTCTAAGGCGGATAAATTATTCCCCTCTCGGAGCTGCAGCTCTTGCGTCTACAGGCTATCCTCTCGATCGTGAATATACAGCAAAGCTGCTTGGATGCAATGGGTATCTCGAAAACTCAATGGATGCCGTTGCTTCACGTGATTTTGCAGAAGAGATTCTTGCCTGTGATACGATCCTCCTCGTAAATATCTCACGTTTTTGCGAAGAACTCATACTCTGGAGTTCCTCATTTGTACAATTTGTCATCCTGGATGATCGGTACTGCTCAACTAGTTCAATTATGCCACAGAAAAAAAATCCGGATGTTGCAGAAATCCTTCGTTCACGGGCTGGAACGATTCTTGGCACATTTGTTTCGGCGGCAACAATCATGAAAGGGCTTCCGATGGCTTATAACCGGGATATGCAGGATCTCAATCCTCATCTCTGGCGCGGAATTTCAGATATAAGAAGAGATGTGGATCTTCTTGCCGGTATGATTGCATCTGCCCGATTTAACACATCCCGTATGGCTGAAGAAGCAGGAAAGGGAGGAACAACTACAACAGAACTTGCGGACACCCTGGTTCGGGAATATAATATTCCATTCAGGACGGCCCATCATATCGTTGGGAGAGCAGTCAGGGATGGATCATTAGACCTTGTAACCCTTGATAAAGCAGCGGAAGAGTTCCATGGCAAAACCCTCTCTTCTCTTGGCATTACCGAGGAAAAGATTGAATCAGCACTATCTGTTACAACATCCCTTTCAGTCAGATCCCTTCCCGGGGGTCCGGCTCCAGATGCGGTAAAAAAATCCCTGGCAGGACGAAAAAAGGAGCTTGAAAAGGATATTGAAATGATTACGGATAAGAAAAGCCGGATTAACGAATCTATTAATGAACTTCTCACACATGCACGGAGAATTGCACAATTATGAGTGAATTATTGGAGACTGGTGACAATGTCAGATGTACCTTGCAGGGCTCTTCCTGTGAGGGAACATATATTGCATCACGGAATGGTATGGCAACGGTAAAACTGACATCAGGATATAATATTGGTATTCCGATTGAGGCCCTGACAAAAAATGGTTCATCAGAGATGACAGAACCAAAGGTTCTCGAAGTTACCCAGGATAAAACTCTTCCTTGCATTTCAATCGTTTCTACCGGTGGAACTATCGCAAGTAAAATTGATTACCGTACCGGGGCTGTTACGAGTCAGTTCCGTGCAACAGATATTCTGAATGCAATTCCAGGTCTGGCATCTCTTGCACAATTCAGGGCAGTCCAGCTCTGTAATATTCTTTCTGAAAATATGACTCCTGCCATCTGGCAACAACTGGCACGAGCAATCCACGATGAAATAAAAGCCGGAGCACAAGGCATCCTGGTAACACACGGAACGGATACAATGGCATATAGTGCAGCAGCGGTTAGTTTTATGCTCAAAACGCCGGTTCCCGTTGTATTTGTCGGATCACAGCGGTCAGCAGACAGGCCAAGCAGTGATAATGTTATGAATGGCATGTGTGCTGCTAAAACAGCTTTGTCAGATCTTGGAGAGGTGGTTGTTGTCATGCATGGATCAACAAGTGATGATTCCTGTGCAATTCACCGGGGAACCAGAGTCAGAAAGTTGCATACCTCAAAACGTGATGCATTTCAGACAATTGGGCAGGAAAAACTTGGAAACATCGTATATCCCTCACTTGAGGTAACGCTCTCCCCTCATGCCATCAGGAGAGGGGAATCAGAACTTATATTGAAAGATAATCTGGAAGAAAAGTGTGGCGTTGTCTGGTATTATCCAGGCATGGATCCGAAGATCCTCTCGGCGTGGGATGGATATAAAGGAATTGTACTTGCAGGGACCGGGCTTGGGCATGTCGGAACTGAAATTATCAGTAAAATTCAGGACATGATTGCATCAGGAACAATGGTGATAATGACCTCACAATGCCTTCATGGAAGAGTATGTGACCGGGTGTATGACACTGGCAGGGATTTACTTTCCGTTGGAGTAATCGAGGGTGAAGATCTCCTCCCGGAAGTAGCCCTGGTCAAACTCATGTGGGTTCTGGGCAACAGTAAAAGCCAGGAAGAAGCACGGAACCTGATGACACACAATATTGCCGGAGATATCTCGTGGAGGTCTGCAGAATGAGTGAAGACTATGCAGCACTCGGGCTGGTTGCAGGAATCGAGATTCACCAACAGTTGAACACAAAAGAAAAACTGTTCTGTAGATGTCCAACCATAATCAGGGAAGCTGAAGAAGCAAATGGTGAGTTTTTCAGGTACCTCAGGGCAACAAAAAGTGAAATGGGTGAGCTGGACCGGGCTGCAGAAGAAGAGATGATGCAGGTACGACAGTTTCGATATCTGACCTATGATACGACCTGTCTTGTAGAAAACGATGAAGAACCCCCAGCACCGATGAACCAGGAAGCTCTTGATATCGTCCTTACTATTGCCAAAGTCTGTGGTATGACCCCGGTTCCTGAAATCCATACCATGAGAAAACTCGTCATTGACGGGTCAAATACGAGTGGATTTCAGCGGACAGCCCTGGTTGCGATGAATGGTATACTTCCCGGAGGAGCAGAAATTGAAACTGTCTGTCTTGAAGAAGAGGCTGCTCAGCGGATTGAAGACACCTTCTTTTCTCTGGATCGTCTTGGAATTCCATTGATTGAAATTACCACCAGTCCCTGTCTGCATACCCCGGAAGCAGTTCAGGAAACCGCCGCTCAGATAGGGATGATTCTCAGGTCCACCGGGAGAGTAAAACGAGGACTTGGAACAATCAGACAGGATATTAACATCTCCATCCGGGAAGGAGCCAGGGTTGAGATCAAAGGTGTGCAGGAACTTGATCTGATCAGTGAAGTCGTCAGAAGAGAAGCACAGCGGCAGGTAGCCCTTCTTGAAATCAGAGAAGAACTCAAAAAACGTGGCGCATCGATAGAAAAGACGCCGGTTGATGTGACATCCCTTTTTTCCGAAAGCAAAAGCAGGGTCTTAAAAAATGCATCAATGATCCTTGCAATCAAACTGAACAAATGTGCAGGACTTGTAGGCAGGGAGATACAACCAGGACGAAGACTTGGCAGTGAAATGTCAGATTATGCCAAAAAATGTGGGGTAGGAGGTCTTTTCCACACCGATGAACTACCAGCGTACGGGGTTACTGAGGAAGAAGTTGTTAACCTGAAAGCGGCACTCTCTGCATCACCAGAAGATTGTGTCATCATAGTTGCAGACAAACCACAACGATGTCAGTGTGCAATCAAGCAGATTATCAGACGAGCAGAGATGGCATTTGAGGGCGTACCAAAAGAGACCAGAAAAATGCTTGAAGGGGGCTCTACAGCATATATGCGCCCACTTCCAGGAGCTGCCAGAATGTATCCTGAAACAGATGTATTCCAGGTCAGAGTCACTCCGGAGCGGTTTGCAGACCTTGAAATTCCCGAGATGATTGATGACACCATTGCACGGTACATGAAGGAGTTTGGTCTTACACGGGAAGTTGCCAGGCAGATGGCATATTCTGAACGGAGAAGTGCGTTTGAAGAGGTCATAGCATCAGGAATTAAACCAGCACTGGCAGAGCGGGCTTTTAACTCAACTCTTCGGGAACTCAGCCGTGAAGGAATATTGATAACCCGGATTGCGGATGATGACATCAAAACAATCCTCTGTGCAATAAATTCTGGAGACATTGCTAAAGAAGCACTATCTCCTATTCTCTCTGCATTGGCAGAAGGGAAAAAGCCGGAAGAGGCATGTGAGATTGCTGCACCGAAAGTTACAGAAAATGAACTGACCCTCATTATAGAACGGATTGTGACCGAACGAAGTGACTTTATCCGGGAGCGCGGGAATGCAGCAACCGGGCCAATTATGGGTGTCGTGATGAAAGAAGTAAGAGGATCTGTTGATGGAAAAGTTGTGAACCAGATCCTCCGCGAGTCTATCTCTCGTGTACTCAAAACACCATGAAAGAATGACTCATATTAGACAATCTTTAATTGATGATAACAGGCAATAGTACAGGCATTCGCGAGGTGCAATTATGGGCAAGACAGGAACCACGGAATGGATGCAGATAAAGGGAAGCAAGGGTCAGATACGCCTTGTACCGAAGAAAGAAGCAGGAACAAAGAAGCCGGGTCCAAACCAGCGGTTCAAAGCACAGACCACCATTAAAAGAATGGAGCGGGCTGCAGGCCGTGGTGGAAGAGGTCGCGGCAACGAGATGCGTGGCGGAAGCAGAGGTGGAAGAGGCGGCGGTGGAGGTCGTGGCGGAAGCAGGGGAGGACAGACTCAGTCTCTGCGAACCATGGCAGCCCGGAGAAGAATGGGACGCCCGAAAGTATCCATGCTTGGCCAGAAACAGCGCTCGAAATAACCAAATACCCTTATTAAACTTTTTTCCGCCACAAAAACTCCAGGAAGGTGCAAAATGTTACTTCCTGGAATGAACCGAAAAATAGGGGTTATTTCAAGACACGCATTTTGACAACAATCTATTTTCAAAAACTTTTCCACAAAGATCGGACATTAACTATAATGTGTAAAGTCAGCATGTACTATGGATAAAAAAGGTGCTGTTTCTGCATATCAGTATGGTGAACGAGCAAAATCAGAACTAATCATCGCATCACAACTGATTACTGTTCTTTCAGGTCTGAAAGATGCTGAACGCACCGGCGGGAGAAAGATTGTACTGCAGTGTCTTGAATCAGTGCGTATTGAACTCCAGTTTGCATTACGTGCAACAAACGATCACGAATTCCAAAAATCAATAGACAACCTGAACCAGGCTATCAGCCTTGTTGAAAGCAATGATTTTGACCAATCGGTGAAAACCATCGGTGCTGCAATTAGTAATGCGACAACGGTTGCGATGATGGCATGGCAGGAACTTGAAAAACATGAATTTGTCTGAACTTAGTCGATTTTTAGCTGGGAGAACCTCGGTCAGGCATTATTTGTCAGACCAGGTACCTGATAACATCATCAAAGAAATCCTTTCATCTACAAGATCTGCTCCGTCAGCAGGGAACCTTGAGTCCTGGGATGTTATCGTGGTAACGGATGAAGGGACCAGAGAACTTCTGGCAGATGCAGCATTTAACCAGGAACATGTATCAGCAGCTCCTGTTGTGTTTGTTGTCTGCGCAAATTACGTACGTTCCATGTCCAGGTACGGTGAACGAGGTATTCTCTATGCAATGCAGGATGCAACTATTGCAGGAACATATCTGATGATGGCTATTCATGCATCAGGGCTTGGTTCTTGCTGGACTGGAGCTTTTGATGATGAAATGGTACGTGAAACATTGGATTTACCAGGGCATATCAGACCAGTCACGCTTCTTACCGCTGGATATACCAAAGAAGTCAACCCATCACCGCATCGAATGGAAACTGCTGAACATGTTCATTTCGGGTACTGGTAGCCCAAATATTTAGAAAAAAGGAGAAATAATGCCTGATTATCTGGTTGTTTTAGAATCTGCATGGACTATCCGTGATGCAAACTCAGTGGATGATGCTATCAGCATTGCCATTAGCGAAGCAGGAAAACGATTAAATCCAAAAGCGAAGTTTGTCGAAGTCGAAGCGGGATACCTCTCCTGTCCTTATTGCGAGGAGGAACTTCCGTGTACTCTTGTGGTTGCCAAGACCGCCCTCGTCGGGATTAAAATGGAGATGAAAGTGTATAAAGCAGATTCCGAGGAACACGCAAGAAGAATCGCACTCTCGACTATCGGAAAAGCACTCCGTGACATCCCTCTGGAGATCATCGAGGTTGAAGAACTGTGATTTCAGTAGTCGGCCATACTGCTGTTGATCATATCTGTAGTGTATCCCATCTTCCAGGCCCGAATGCATCTGCATCCATACTGAACAGAACTATTGCATTCGGTGGTGGTGCAGCAAATATTGCAGTCGGAATTGCACTCCTTGGAGGGAAGACATCCCTCATAAGTGCAGTCGGTGGTGATTTTCCTGGAAGTGACTATGATATCCGGATGAAAGAACTGGGAATAAAACAACAATTTTTTATCGTTCCTGATAAGCACACCGCTACAGCATTTATGTTCACAAATCCGGAAGGAGACCAGATGACATATTTTGAATGGGGAGCATCATGTCTTTTTGAAACAGAGCCAGCTCCATCACTTCCCTTTGTGCATATGGCAACCGCTGATCCGGGATTTAATATGCAAGTGGCACAAAAAGCAGGATTTGCATCTTTTGATCCTGGTCAGGATCTCCATAGGTATACAACAGACACTCTTTCTATTATCATAGACTCAATCGATCTTCTTATTGCAAATCATCATGAATACGCGGGGATGTGCAAGATCCTTGACATGAACAGGGACGACTTAATCTCCCAGGTCCCAATGGCAATAGAAACACGGGGAGGGGAAGGAGCTATCCTGTATGAAAAAGGCGAAGAAAAGGTTATTCCTTCTGTATCAGTCCCGTGTGTTGATCCAACCGGGGCAGGAGATGCGTTCAGGGCAGGTTTTCTAACCTCATATGCTGCGGGATATTCATCTGAAGATTCATGTAAAATCGGAGCGGTTACTGCATCTTTTGTTGTGGAAACCTGTGGATGCCAGATTGGGCTGCCAGACTGGAATACGATGGCAGGACGGTTTGTAGAAAAGTTTGGCCCCATTCCGACACATGGTCCGAATAGGGCATAATCTCGGGTAAATTTGTATGGATTCAGTACCCGGAAGTGCAGTGCGGATGGAGAAGATGTCAAAGTATATCTTCACCGCACCTCGGTGGCCTGCATCATTAATTATTCTGATAATTCTGGGACTTCTGATAGAATTTCTCTCCCGAAGACTGGATCCTTCATATGAATGGTTCGGCCTTTTGGCTTTTATTTTACCAGGTTTTTTAGCATTTCTTCTGACAAGACCACTCATTATTATTCAAAACCGGCAGATGACCTGGAACCGGAGTGCTCTTCTAGCTGTTTCATGCACTCTGTTCTCATGTCTGATTACCCTTATCGGACTGATTTTCCTGCAGGATTTGCTTGATTTATGCTATGCCCTCTCCTTAGGATTTATCTTTGGAGTCAGGCTTTTAGTCCTTGTTTCGATAGCCGATTACCGGACGACACGTATGGTGTTTCCGGCAGTAATTCAAAGTCTGGCCGGATGGCTGCTTGTCTCTTTCATCCTCCCGGATCCTTTTTTGGTACTTGCTCCGGTCCTGATGATCTTTTTTGGAACCGGATTTACCATACTGATCTGGCTTATTGACCGGCCACTGTACCGGGCATTTCGCATTAGAGGCCTTAAATTTCTGAATGCTTTCATTGCCCATCTTACTGATGGTGACAAAGGCATGGAGGATTTTTTCAGGGGAATTGGTCAGGAAGCATGGGTTCCTCAGGTGAGCATTTTCTTTCAAAGAGAAGGAAAAAAAGATCTCATATTTACCATACCAAATGTGCATCCCGGTCCTATGGGGGAGATAGGGGGAGGTAATCTTCCATCAATACTCCGAGGCAGATTTGATGAAGAAATGATGGTTGCTCACGGATGTGCCACTCATGATTATAATCTTGTTTCTGAATCTGAAATCGACAAGATCGTGGATGCAGTAAACGAGACAAGGGAACAACTCAAGTGGCACACGACAGCAGGAGTATCTGGTAGAATTCAGGCAGGAACTGTCTCATTATTATATCAGCGAATCGGTGACACACTTCTTATGGTAAGTACCCGATCTCCAGATAAAACCGAAGACATTGATTTTGGAATCGGACATGCAATAATTTGTGAAGGACATAAAATCACCCCCCATATCGGTTTTATTGATGCACATAACTGTCTTGGTGAAGAGATTGATGTTATCCTTCCAGGAACCAGAACTGCACATGAATACTTCACTGCTGCTTCACAGGCCATGGACACCTGGGAAAAGGTTCCACTCTTTCCCCTCAAAATCGGGTATGTACATCTTCCACTTCCCTATACGAGAGAGGAAGGAATTGGAGACATCGGACTTCAGGTACTGATCACAGACACGGGGAAGACGACTGCATATATTCTCATTGACGGGAACAACATGGCTCAGGGAGTACGAGAGCGAATCAGAGATGAGGTTCTTACTCTTGTAGACGAAGCTGAAATTATGACCACTGACACTCATGTTGTCAATACCATCAGCGGGAAAAATCCAGTCGGATTTCGAATATCTCCGGATGATATTGTCAGTCATGTTCTCGATGGTGTAGAAAGTGCCCTTGACGATAGATCTGATGCCCGTGCAGCTGGAAGTTCTGCGACCTGCAACGGAGTTATCATCTTTGGATCTGATTCAATAGCCCAGCTCGCAAGTATAGTAAATACCATTCTCGTGTACGTTGTCCCTATCAGTGCCGGAATGTTACTCCTTGCGGTTGTATTATCAGTTATTGCTTACATGGTGATCACCTGAAAATACTTTTGTGATGAAAAGACTTGGGTGTACTGAAAGAGAAGTCAATAATTTGAGGATAATAGAAATGAGTTATCATTCTCCTTACGAAATCATTGCACAAGGCGCAAAAGCCGGAAGATACCGGATGTCGCTCCCTGGCTGGAATCTCCTTCTTCGTGGTGGAATGGCCGGAGCATATATGGGAATGGGTGGAGTCCTGATGATTATTGTATCATCAGGTGTTGCCGCAACGCTTGGGATAGGGATCGCTCAGTTTCTCATGGGTCTTGTATTCCCTCTTGGACTAATCCTGATTGTACTGACCGGTGCTGAACTATTTACCGGAGATGCGATGCTGGCACCATTTGCCGCATTTTCATTTAATACAGGACTACTTTCAGTTCTCAGGATCTGGATTCTGTCATATCTTGGGAATATAATAGGGGCATTCGGGTTTACAGGGCTGATTACATTCGGAGTGTTACTTCAGCCAGGTTCTGAAGGATACGCGGCTGGATCCTATGCTGTTTCAATGGTGGCATTTGCTGCGGAGCGATGTAGCTACCCTGGAGCAGCAGGGATACTTTCATGTTTCTTAAAAGCTCTTGCAGCCGGATGGCTCCTGAACCTGGCAGTTCTTCTTGGAATCTGTGCCGACGATGCGATTGGAAAAATTGCAGGAATATGGTTTCCATCAATGGCTTTAGCATCAACCGGGATGGAACATGCGATCACAAATGCCTGCCTGATACCTGCAGGACTTTTCTCAGCCCCGTATCTTACCCCGTTACAGGTAGCAGAAGTCGGACCACTTGCAGGAAATCTCGCATGGAGTGCTTTTTTCCTCAATAACCTTCTACCAGTCACCCTTGGAAATCTTGTTGGAGGACTAGTCTTCTCAGGAATACTTCTCTGGGTAGCCTTTCAAAAGGAAATTAGATTGAAATGAGGTTTAGGAATACCAATTGAGGTACTCCTCAAAATGGTGAATATGACAACTGACCGGAAAGGGAATACCAATTGTAGAGATAATGGCCTCACCCCGGTCAAGCGTCTGAATTTCAGTATCCAGAATTCTGAGATCATGTTTCGCAGATGAAGCAATAATCTCACGATCCTGGCGATCAGCAAGCCCCATTACAATAAGAGTGTTCATCTGGGCTAATACCCGCTGATCAATATTTTTTGGCTGTTGGGTAATTACACCTATCCCAACACCAAATTTACGCCCTTCCATTGCTATCTCACGAAGTATTCCAGTCTTTTCAGATCGCTGAGAAAGAACACGTTGAGCTTCTTCAATTGAAATGAGAATATTCCCATTTGTTTGCGATAAACCTTCATTTATAAACCGGTTTTGCCGTTCTTTAAAAATAGACCGGGATATCGCTGAGAGAACAAACAATTCAGCAGCATCACTCATCCCAGGAATGTCAATCAAGACAACTTTGTTCTCGTCAAGAGCAGAGATAATCTCCGGAAATGATGAGTCTGTTTTGTTGACAAAACCAGACGTGAGATCTAGAAGAGTTCTTATCTGTCGCTGAACCAGACGCAGTGCATCAGGTGACGCAGACCTGACTCGTTGAGCTATATCCTGATGATTTCCGATGTATGCTGTCGTCCGAAGATGAGATGGAAGTGATTCGACATCATCATGTATAAAAAAATCAAGAATCTCGTCGGTTTTAAACGGCATCAGAAGATGGATGACTTCATATTGATCGTGCGAAAGGTCAAAAATCAGACCCAGATCTGCTATGGAGAGATCAGAATGTGATATCTTCAATGGTTTTAATCCATGCACTCTGGCAAATGACTCATCCCGGATAGTAAAAACAGAAAGTCCTACATGAGCCAGAGGGTGGTGGACAAGTCCGCAAGCATGAGGATCTCCTGGTTGTCCGGTTGCATATTCCCCATGAGGATCGGTAAGGAGAATCCCGGCTTTTCTCGTAACGATAGCCGATGCACACAACACTTTCATGAGATTGCTTTTTCCCATCCCGGTCGTTGCAAAAATCCCCAGATGCTGATTTAATACAGAAGGAGGAATTCCAACAGGGATCTCATAAATCAACCGGTTCCCACTCATCATACATCCCATTTCAAGATCTCCCATGAACGTATTAAGAAGTGAGATTTCTTCTGTATCCATCCCGCGAACCGGAGAATGAAGTGGAGGGATTGTCCGGGGCTTTCGAAAGATGTTATCTGATCCGATACAACCAATAGGAAATCCAGTGACCAGGACTCCTCCGGATTCATATTCATGATGCATACCGGTGACTCGTGTAAAATACCTGATGCTTTTTTTCTCATCTGATACGACAACCAGTTCCCCAACAGCAGTCATGCTCTCCGACGGAACAATCCACCGATACGTCAGAACATCTGTCCCGGTCAGTTGGTTATACCTATCCTCCATAGTATGATAGGTGTATCGATCCGGATGTAATAATAATTGAACGATACGTATACCCATCCTTGATATTCGATAGAACAGAGTAAAAACAGGAAGCGAAGACTACTTGAACCATGAAACTGTACAAAATTACATGCAAAATCTGCGTATCAAAATTACGGGGCATATTCTTTTTCTTGCAGTAATTTCTTTGGTTTTAATATCCAGTGCATATGCTGCTCTTGTCCCATGTGGAGACAGTTCATATGATCCTGGGAAGCAAGCCTGTTGCCAGGGAACAGTCTATGATGATAAAACGAAAATTGTTCCCTGCGGTGATAGTTGTTATGATCCAAGTACACAATCGTGTTGCAGAGGTCAGGTATATGACGGGCTTATGTGGGGAGAATGCAAAGGAGTCTGTTTTAATAAAGAAAAGCAGGTCTGTTGTGAAGGATACCCGGTAAATGGCAGCAGATGTTTGTCAACCTGCCATGGTGTACAGTTTAATCCCGATACTCAGTCTTGTTGTAATGGTCAGATACTTGACGGCAGGTTCTGGCGAGCCTGTGGAGACGAATGTTATGATTCATCAACCCAGTCATGTTGCAATAATAAAACCTACGAAGGAGCGAACTGGAAAGAATGTGGTAATGCCTGTTATGATTCTGAAATCCAGTTTTGCTCACAAAATAAAGTATATGATGGAAAGGGTGTGATGTTTTGTGGAGGAAAAACGTTTGATCCAAAAAGCCAGTCATGTTGCAATGGGATAGTGTATGATGGATTTGGATACCAGCCATGTGGAGATACCTGTTTTAATCCAAAGATCCAAACCTGCTGCCAGGAACAGGTTTATGATGGTACCGGATATCAGCCATGCGGAGATGGATGCTATAACCCGAAAACCCAATCATGCTGTCAAAAGCAGGTATTTGATGGGATAGGCTATCAAAAATGCGGGGATACCTGCTATAATCCAAAAACACAGACCTGTTGCCGGGGTGCTGTGCTCGAAGGTAAGCAGGACTGCCAGTATTAATCAACCAGCAATCAATCCAAAACCAGATTCATTATTTTTTTTATAAAAATCCCACCCAGGGTGGGGAACTATCTTATCCATTTTTATACCACAAGCGTATGGAATCGTTTCTCTTATTGTATCATGACACCAACCATATAAACAGGTGATTTTATGTCAAAACGGGCGGTAGATGCCGTATTTCAGGGACTATACCTGCTAACTGATATCAGAGGGATACTTCGGGACACCGTCCCGCACCATCGATTATCAGCGGAGCAAAAAACAGAAGCAGAAAAAATTCTTGGGAAGTTGGAGAAACAAGTTGCAATATTAAAGGAGGAACTCCTCTTATGAACTGCGGTGAAGGTATTGACACCAGACAGATTGACGAGCTTTTCATCAATCTTGATCCCATTCAGGCAGGTGGCCGACTTACCACCGATGCGATGAAAGCGGTCCTCGCATATGGAGATGGATATTCAGTCTGTGATCATTGTACAAAACCGTTCAGACTTGATCATATCTCAAAGCCACCCCTTGCTGAATTTCACAAAGATCTGGCAACATTTCTCAATATGGACACCGCACGTCTTGTCCCAGGAGCTCGACGAGGTTTTCAGGCGGTTGCAGACGCATTGGTAAAACCTGATGATCCAGTTCTTTTAACTGCATATTCTCACTATACAGAGTTTCTTTCAGTAGAGCAGGCACGAGCTCAACCGTTTGAGATACCTGCAAATGACTCGCATATTATAACTCCCGATGCTGCGGCTTCCAGGATAGAGGAGGTAATAAAAACAACAGGGAAGACTCCTGCCTTAATGTTTGTTGAACAGGTAGACTATCAGTACGGGAATCAACACCCGGTTAAGGATCTCATAAAAGTTGCTCATCAGTATGATATCCCCGTTCTCTGTAACGGAGCATATACAATTGGAATTATGGAAGTAGATGGGAAAGAACTGGGTGCGGATTTTCTGGTAGGATCAGGCCACAAAAGCATGGCAGCCCCTGCACCATCTGGAGTGCTTGCAACTACCAATGAATGGGCAGAAACTGTCCTCAGAACAACCGGAGTAAAAGGTGATCTCACAGGCAGAACATTCGGAGTCAAAGAAGTGGAGATGATGGGATGCACCCTGATGGGTGTGACCTCTGTTGGAATGATGGCCTCTTTCCCTCATGTAAAGAAACGAGTGAAGGAATTTGATGCCCAGGTCAGGTACGGTAATATGATTGTTGATGCACTCCTGACAATAGATGGAACACAAGTTCAGAGTGAATACCCTCGGAGGCATACTCTGACCAGAATGAATACCACCGATTCATTTGATAAAGTAGCAAAAAAGCATAAAAAGAAAGGATTTTTCCTGACAAGTGCACTTCGGGAACGGGGGATAACCGGCATTCTTGCAGGTTCAACCAGAGTCTGGAAATTCAATAGTTATGGCATAACAGAGGAACAGGCATCGTATGTTGCTGATGCATTTGTCGAGATTGCAAAAGCTGAAGGAATTGCCTGAACATTACATTTTTCAAACGAAAAAATAACCTGCTTCATAACTTTATTTTTGTTATCGTAGCCTGACTCAGTATATCGCTGATAACTGCCTTCATTGATACCTGGGCAAGAGATGCCTCTATTTGACCTGTGTCAGACTTTGTCACAGGGCGGGGAGGCAGAGCATGGCAGGATGTGTCTCCAGGCTCTGAAGAAAATGATCCTATCTTTCGTGCCAGGGAGATAATCTCCTCTTTATCATACCCGATGAGTGGCCGGTAGATGGGAATCCCTATGCCGGTAGAGATAGAAGCAAGGTTGTGAAGTGTCTGTGTTGCAACCTGCCCCAGGTTATCTCCAGTTACAATACCATCACAGCCGGTATCTCTCGCATACTGCTCAGCGAGGAGCAGCATTGCCCGCTTGCATATAACACACCGAAGTTTTGCTTCAGAAAGATCCATTAATGCCTGATAAAGTGGTTCAGCAGGAACGGTAACCAGCCGTAATTCAAGACCAGGTACCCAACGTGAGAGGGCGGATAGATTGTTCAACATATTTTTTGGAATATCAGTCCCACCAAACTTCCCAGGAGCAATGTGGAGAAAAACCATTCTGACACCTCTGCGCATCATGAGCCACGCAGCAACAGGTGAATCTATTCCTGCAGAGATGAGAGAGACCGCTTTTCCCTGTGTCCCATAAGGAAGACCACCAGGTCCTGGAATCCTGGTATCATATACCATTCCTCCTTCTTTGCGGGCCTCAATAAAGATCTCATATTCCGGTGTGGTCAGATCCACTTTCAGGTCTGGAATGGCAGTAATGATTCGGGAGCCTGCTTCTGCAGCAAGTTCCTGACTAGAAAATCCATCAACTCCCTCCCTCCGTGCCCGTACTGCAAATTTTGTATGAGGAGCGAGATGGGATCTGGCAACCTTCAATGCAGCATCGCAGAGATCATCCATGCTGTTTCCGCAGATAGTAACCGGAGAAATATCTATGAGGCCAAAAATTCGGGAGAGCAGGAGAACAAGATCTTCAGATGACTCAGCATTCACAAGAATCCTGCTCCGGGTGATAGTAATCGATCCGTCCACATTACTCGCTTTAAGAGCTGACCGAATATTGTCACGTAATCTGTTTAAAAACTCCCTGCGCACCGGTTCGCTCTTTAAAAATATTTCTCCAAACCGGACCATCACTACCTTGCGGGCATCCTGCTCCATCTTGTCAGTACTTTAGGTTCTGTCCAAAAATGCCTGTTGTCAGGGGATGACTCTGATCAGAATGTGTTGTGCAGCCGACAAACTCTTATGCTGATCAAATCACAGGTGTATGTAATGGCTCCACGCAAAAAGAAAGACTCGGCATCAGCGCAGGAAGAAGCTCCCATGAAGCTCTTCTATATCTTTTACAGTCAGGAGCGATGGGATAACTGGATTAACTCCCTGCGTGAGGCTGATTTCGAAGGTGGCGATGATGACGAGATGCCTGAAGGATACCAGATGTTGAATGGATTTAATCAGGATATTTGTATTGAAGTATTGAAAATTATCAAACTCTATCAGAATAACCGGTTCTCTAAGGATGAGTCTATGACAAAACTCATCGAGGTAGAGGGGATCATTATGGAACAGGAGGTTGATGAGGATATGATTGAACTCATAGCTCCCATGCACTTCCAGTTACTTGTCCTGTTTGCATCTGCCAAGAAATTCCTTGAGGGCGGTTATGAAGAGGATATCAAGGCACTTGTCAAAAAAGGGAGGGGTATCGATGAGGAGAACACTGAGGAACTACTTGCCGTTGCAGCTGATATCGGTGCAAACGTTATAAACGGGAAATCATGTTGTGGCAGATACATCAAAGATTCCGAAGATATGGGAGTCTTTGATGAGTGGCTTATACAGATTGAAACCATCAATGAAGCAATGGGTACCCTGAAGAACTTTGATGAGGAAGCAGGCGAAGTTTCGTGATTGCGTCCCGTGCACGACTTCGTTATCATCGTCAGATTGGAAAATTAATCGGATATCGCTTACCTGAGGGTGCATTTCATGGTGCAACCCTCGAAGCCCTCCTTTCGATTCCCTATGACTCATTTGATAGATCAACAAGGGAACAGATAATCACTTTCATCAAGAGTTTTCTCTCATGCAAATGCCAGGACAATCCCTTTTGTGGATGCCCGGAAAGGAAATTTGTCAGAGAAATTATTGAACTTCGGGAATCCGGCCTTGATCATGTGCAAATAAGTCAGTACCTTCGGGACGAGTTTGGTATTGAGATTTATGCCGCAGATATCCTGAGTTATCTTGAGGAAGCAGTGCATTTATTAGAAGCAATTCAGGATGTTGCAGATCAGTTTCAGGTTCCAAAAATGCAGGAACTTGTTGAGCTTCATATTCATGCCATTGAAAAAGGAACTCCAGTTATTGTTGACTCTTAAGGTCAATTTTTCATTTTGTAAAAATCTTAGAGACTCTTTCGGTCCGTAAGGGACGTACATAACAAAGAGCACCCATAAAAAAGAAAGCCGGAGGTCCGGCCTTTTTTATTTGAATGTTACTCTACAAGAATTGCCAGAGAATAGGTCGTTTCATTGCCAACGGTTTCTTCCCATGGCTGCTTGTAGATACCATCGAAGGTTTGGTTTCCGACTGCAATAGCTTCAATGTACCATTCATGAACGCCCCCAACGCCCACCATACCTTCAGCTGCTGCATCCTGAACATATGTCTCGTTCAGAAGTGCAAGTCCATCAGAAAGAGTTACATTCCATGAATAGCCAGTTGTCGGGTTCTCCGGAAGTTGAACGAATGCAACCTGATTCAAGGTCATATTTAGTTCAGTTGTGTTCACATCTGCAGTGACGTTGTACGCCGGCGTGACTATTGCCTCATCAACTACTTCAGATACTGTCTGTTCTTCTGCAATACACCCCGGGATCAGCAGAATCGCTGAAACCAGTAAGAGAAGGAACGTTACAATCCGATCCATATCAGATCAGGTTATCTTACTACCCCAATAAGATGGTGGTATACTCGAATTATTAAAAAAACACGAAACAAAAACAAAAAGAATTGCCGGTCGAACCGACAATGAATGAAATTTACTCTACGAGGATGTTAAGAGTGTATTCGCTGCCAGTCTCTTCTGAATCTGCCTTCTGCTCTACACCAGAGAAAGCCTGTTCTCCGGCTGCAGCTGCTTCAACAAACCACTGGTGGAAAGCGCCGACTGTGCCCTCTGCTGCATCGATGTGGGTGTCGTTTACAATGGTGAGACCTTCAGATGCGGTTACATTCCACTCAAAGTCGGTGGTTTCTGGGAGCTCGATCATGACAACCTGACCAACAGTCATGTTGATGTCAGTGGTGTTCACGTCTGCAGTGACATTGTATGCAAAGATTTCCTCGGTGATCTCTTCGGTCACTTCTTCAACGACCTCTTCACCTGGAAGCTGTGCTGCAACTGCTTCTTCAACAACTTCTTCTAATACAGCGCCTTCAGGGAGAACTTCAGGTGCTACCTGTTCTTCTGCAATACACCCCGGTACCAGCAGGACTGCTGAAACCAGTAAGAGAAGGAACGTTACAATCCGATCCATGTCTCTTTAGGTTACCTCAATAGGGTAATAAGTTAATGGTCCATTTGCAGCAAATTCAGAGGAAAAAGATCTAAGAATCCACGATAACAGTTTTGCTTAAAGCATTTGTGGAGAATCACATTGCGCGTATCTCAAAATCCTAAAATCGTAATGAATTAGGGGACAATTCCCTTTCCTTTGTAAAAAGTATAACTAAACGTCCCATCATCTAAAGCCGAGCGAGAGAGATCTGCTATGCCTTTATTCCATTCATCTGCTGTGAGAAGACCTGCCGCAATTGCTGGTTCGCGGACACCCTCAATCATTGCTATGAATGTATTTTTTGTAAAACCAGTTACCACCTCAGGCCTTCCAGCATCAGCATACACAAGACGGGGAGACACAGTTACATGATTGAGACCCGATGACACAAGTATTGGATAGAGTTTTCTGCCAATACAGGCATCTCCTCCAGCTCGCTCCTGAAGGATGACCTGACATTGAATCGTTAAAAGTGCCTTTTCAGATTCAGGATGAAAACATACTGAACCATGATCTCCTTCAATCGCAGTAATGGTGCCTCCAGGTTTTACCATCTGCATCACTTTTCTGATTGCCCCTACAGGATCTGCCAGGTGTTCAAGAACAAAGCAGAACACGGCATGATCAAAGAGACCAAGTGATATATTCGGGCTGAGAATATCGACCTGTTGAAAGACAACATTAGATAGCCCCATTCCATGGATCCTTGTTCTGGCAGAGTCCAAAGATTTTGTTGAGATATCAACCGAAACAAAATCACAGGATGGATTTAGTGTTGCCAGAATACCTGTTTGAGCACCAGTTCCACATCCTGCTTCAAGTATCCGGCTGTTTTTTGGAAAAACTGAGTCATGATGTATAAGATGAGTCAGAGTACCAGCCTGATCGGCCAGACGTTGAGCTTCACGGTCTGAATACCCATGAACATATGATTGCGACATGTGTTCTTTTACATTTCATGTAGAGGTTGAGATTGTTTCTGCTAGAAATTGGAAAGAATAATATTAATGAGCCCGGTTTTTTTTCATAATCAGACAATTTCCGGACTCTGTCTGTTTATACGTAACCTCGTCCATGAGAGATCGTATCAGGTGCACTCCAAGACCCCCAATACGGCGCTCATCAATACCTGCCTCTGTGTCAGGAGTGGGAAGTGTAAGTGGATTAAAGAATGGTGCTTCATCACGGATGCAAAGCACAACCTGATGAGCAGAGATGATGCAACGAATTTCAATGAGTCCAGGGCCTTGTTTATACCCGTGATTCATAATATTTACAACGGCTTCTTCAGCAGCAAGTTGCATCGCGTTTTCGACATCCGGGGGAGAATTTTCTGCTTCCAGTATTTCAGAGAGAAAATCAGCTAATTGGGTTACGGCATGTTCAGGATCTGTCAGGTTAATCTGGTATGTTGCCATTCATATCAAACAGATAGAAACGCATTATTTAGTCTGTAATTTTTCAATAGCCTGATCAACTGAGGAGCATATTGGAAAAAGACGATCAAATCCTGTCATTTTAAACACTTCACCAGGACCAGCCTGTAGATTGGATAGAGCAATAATCCCTCCACAGGATTTCACCCGTTTGAGTGCTGCAAGAATGACACGAAGACCAGAACTACTGATGTAACTTAAATCACTCATGTTTAGCACCATGCTTGTAACACCGGAGTCGATCTTCTTTCCAAGTTCTCCCTCAATTTGTGAAGAGGTCGCGGCATCAATTCTCCCAGATATGTCAAGGATTGTGACTCCAGACACTTCGCGCTCGCTTACGGCTAGATTTCCTTCCATTCGTTTATCAACTCTTCATCTGTAACAGGTCAATTCTTATATATGAAGTCCATTGCATGGAATTTATGACTTGTGAAATAGAGATCATTTCCTGGAGGAAGGAAAAATTCCCCTGAAAAATGAAAGCTGGAATAATATCCCTGGCATGAATGGCGGACGGATTTTTCCATTTATGCGAAAGCCGGATGTTACATGTTCTAATGTTTTCATCATTGATATCGGGGCTTTTACGGTACTTATTGATACAGGTGTATCGCGGGATCTCATGGATTCCATTTGTAAGGTGCTCGCTGAGCTCAGTCAGGATAATCAGAAACCAATTCTCATAATATTTAGCCATACACATGTTGATCACATATATCTTGGCCTCGTTGACCAGAGATTTCAAAATTATGGGAAGGTGTTCTATGTTTGTCATACATCAGGATCTGATCTCCTAAAATCCGGTGATCAAAAATATACACAGGCAGAGCTTGTGGGGATCCCAATACCCTCTCTTTGTGTAGACATCCCACTATTTCAGAAAAATTTAGATCTTAAGGGTCCGTCAAATATTCCTGAAATCGGAATAGAACACAAGCACTATCAATTATCTGACTCAGTGTCATTAGAATGCGTACGTTTTATCTTTCCGAATAACCAGTGCATCAGTTTTTGGGAGGTTCCTGGACATTCTGCTGACAGTATCGCAGTTCAGGCAGGATCTCTCCTGCATGTTGGGGATATTCCTTTCGCTACTAGTCCCGGAATAGCTGGAGTGCCGGGATGGAATCCAAAAGAATTATCCAGAACGATAATTCGGCTATCATGGATCATACTGAACCAAAAAATTTCAATAATCTGTCAGGGCCATGGAAGTGCCTGTACATCAGATGAATTGAAAAAGAATCTTATGAATCTTCAGCAAGATTTGGATGCGATGCCAGAAATCACGATGTTTGACAAAACCCGATTGTCAGGGGCATTATTACATGCAACAGACCTCATCGATGAAGCTCATCGGATCCTTCCCATTCTAGCCGGGAGAATTATGCTTCTTCGATACCGTCTTGAAGAACTGGAAGAGGATGATCTTGCCCGGAACCTTGAAAAGATCCTTCCAGATGAAGAGATTGATAAAATACTAGTACAATTTTCCTGCTACTATGATGATTTCAAAAGTGGATTACGATGTGAGTACCAGGTTATCTTAAAAGCGATTCAGACATTGCAGAAGATCAAGTCATTTCTCTCGGGAAATAATGTTGAAAATATCATTGATTCATCTCTTCTCAGGCGTACTCTACAACTTTTTTCAGATCTTCTATCCTCAATTCAGGGGAACATTCCAACCGGCTCTCTCTCATTCGTCAATCCTGTTGATTTAATCCAGGATATTGCTCATCGGAGGTCCTCTCATATGATGAGTGATGAGGAAATTCTACTCAAGGCAGACGATGAAGACGAATTTAAAAAAGTGCTCGTCTGTAGGTTGGCAGAATATCAAAACCTTTCGGACATTAAAATTACTATCGACTCTCCAATACATCCTCGAACCATTTTTGCAGATTCAGAACGACTTTCAGATTTTTTTAGTGTCCTCATTGACTACTATTACACATATGGTGCAGATGAAGCGCACATTACGATAAATACTCTACCAGAATTTGTCCTTATCAAAATTGTTCCAAATGGTGCTTGCTTTCAGCCACGCCTTCCTCTCTCCCGTGCCTTGATCAGATCAATCAAATATGCAGGCGGCGAGCTTGTTAAAATTCCCGGAAAAGAATCAGAAGAGATGGTTCTTAAGTTTTCTACAAAAGAACCGTCACTAACAGGCTCGAATCAGAATTAGAGTAATATCATCTGATTGAGGCGTTTCTTTCGTGAACTCCTTTATTGATTCTCTGATCTTTTCTATAAGATCAGGTAGTTTTCGATCCCGGTTATTTATCAAAACTTCAGAAAACCTCTCCATACCATACTCTTCCCCATCTTTATTCATCGCTTCAGTGATACCATCAGTATACAGTGCGACAAAATCTCCTTCCTTCAAATCAACGGTGACTGAGGCAAGATCAATACCATCGATTATTCCAAGAGCTATACCCTCAGCTTTCAGAAGTGTGATGTCATTTTTATTCTCCCTCGTCAACATGAGCGGAGGATTATGACCAGCATTCACGTAGGTAATTTTCCGGTGTTCTGAATCGATTACCAGATAGAACAAGGTAACAAACATGCTTGCTTTTGAATCACGGCAGATCAGTGAGTTTGCTTCAGTTATCGCAGATGCCGGATCACTTTTCCAGGTAGCACTCACCCGAATCAGAGTCCTTGATAATGCCATAAACAATGCAGCGGGAACTCCTTTTCCGCTCACATCAGCAATAACAAGCCCCCATTCATGATCTCCAACCGGAATAAAGTCATAAAAATCACCCCCAACTTCAAGGGCTGGGCTGGAAAAAACGGCAAGCTCCATACCAGGAATATCAGGCACTGAATCAGGGAGAAAACTCTGCTGAATTCCTTGTGCGATCTCCAACTCCCGGGTAAAACGTTCTTTCTCTGCTGTTGTACGCCGTAATTCAAGAATATAATTTCGAAGATCGCCTGTCATCTTGTTAAAGACTCCGGCAAGTTCTTCAAACTCATCACCGGAATTAATCGTCACCGGAGTCTGAAGATCACCAGTACCAATTCTTTTGGCCCCTTCACTCAAAATTCGGACAGGCCCGGTAATAAATTTCGAGAAGAATATCGAAATGCCGGTTACTCCAATGAATAACAGGATAAAACTGAGTATCAGAACTGTCTGTAAAAAAGACATCTGGTGAGTGATGTGAGTATGAGTCTCTTCGCTGGCATTTCGAATAACACTCCCTGTTATCTGGGCTGGTGCAATGACACTTTCAACCGGCAAAACGAGACCGATACTCCAGCCAACACTTTTAACCGGTGCATATGCAATGTATTTGTCGCCTTCCTCAAACCTGCACCTGCTGACACCTGAAAAACCCTGAGTCATTTCAGTTGCAATCTTCCGAAGATCTTCATTGGTACTCTGAAGAAGATTTTCGGTCTCATATGATTCATCCCATCTGGTAGCACCTGCAGTAAGCCCGGGACGAGAAATGATGTCTCCTCTCTGGTTAATCAGGAATGCATACCCATTTTCACCAAGCTGCGTTGTGATGATACGGTAATTGATGGTTTCAATGGTAATATCCGCTCCCATCACCCAGGTCTGATTGTGTACTGGATCTTCAAGAGCTTTTGAACAGGTTATGGTCAGACCATTTCCAAGTACATCAACATAGGGATCAGACCATGTCAGAGATTTTTTTGCCAGTGCATCTATAAACCAATCTCTTGAACGTGGTTCAAATGTCGCGTCAACTCTTGGAGTCCATGGAAATATAATTGTGATTCCTGATGAGGATGTTACATACAGGGCAGTCAGCCGGTTATCTGCATGGAACAATGGATTGAATACCGCCTGAAAAGAACTGATACGGTCAATTTCATCACGGACATCGTTTAATTGCACCCCGGGAGAGAGATGAATTACACCGGCTTCACCAGGTTTTAGAGGTTTATTGTCTTTTGTATACCACTGAACAGGAGTGGTATTCGAACCTTGTATTATCTCTCTCCCATATGCATTGATGACATTCATCTCTGAGATAATCCGTTCAAATATCATGTCGGTTATCTCTGCCTGATCAGTCGCTAATCGGAGAAGATAGATCTCGGCATCTTCTTCTAGTGCGGTGGTGCTTTCCCCTATTGCTTTTTCACCAAGTGCCTGACTTGAGCCGGTTGCATAATTCCCCAGATTATCCATCATTATCCAGGAAACTCCTCCAATTACAAGAAAGATAATACTGGTGAGCAGGATCATTACCAAGAGCAGTTTTGCTGCAACTCCAAACCTCATAGTACCTCTGTACTTTGGCTCATATCTGCATCATCAACAACAATGACATTCAGTCTTTGTTGAACAATCTCCTGATTCCAGGAAGTGGTTCTGGGTCGCAAATTTCCCATAAACATATGATCGCCAGGAGCTATTGCTTTGACCATCCATTGTCTGGTTCCTGATACTGCAACCGGCATATCTGGGGGATAGGGAACATACCGATCACCAGTTACAAACAAACCACTTGTGACAGAAATTCTCCAGTATCGCCCATCTTCCGGAGTCCATGGATATGAAACAAGCATCGTTCCATTCAGGGGAAGAGTCACCTGCATAGAATTTTCATCTGCATAGATATCCGGCGGATTGGTAAATGCTTCTGGACGAATAGTATAGCCAGTGTTTGTCTGTACACACCCAGAGGAAATCAGAAAGAAAATACAGATACCAATAAAAAAGACTATTTTGAGGTTAATTTTTTTCTTCCGAAATTGAATTTGATGAAACATCAGTCTATGAGAATTTCGTTTTCATGAGATAAGTACCGTTTCATATACTATCTTGAGATGGAATGCGACAGACCTATTTCCTTAATCTTCCTATCATTGTATTATGACCACCAGCCAGATACCTGACGTTATTGTTCAGGCACGGCCACTCACTTCCGAAGGTTCGGCAATATTGATTGGATTTCCGGGAAGTGGTCTTGTAGGGAGTATTGCACTCTCATACATGGTTGATAAGCTTGGCTTTGATTCGATTGGAACTATGACCAGTAAGTATTTTCCTCCAATGGCTATGATGTCAGAAGGGGTCATTGCAGTTCCAGTGCGGATTTATGAGAAAGACAAATTAGTAGCTATCCTTGCAGACATACCAATACACCCTCAGATATGCTATGAAGTGTCTAACGCCATCCTTGACTGGCTCACTCCCTTTAAGATTTCAGAGGTAATTACTCTGGCAGGTATCATAACGAATGAACCTGAAAAACGCGTTTTTGGTGTCGCAACTGATAAAACTCTCCTCGACCGGCTTGGAGAATCTGCGATAAGACTTCCAATAGGCAGTATTTCTGGTATCGCAAGTAGTTTGCTAACCGAATGTAAGATTCGGGGGATTCCTGGAATTGGACTACTGGGTGAGACAATTAATGCACCGGATCCAAGAGCAGCAGCAAAAACTATTGAAGTCCTCAATGTATTGTACAATCTTGGAATAGAAACAACGGGACTCATCGAACAGGCAGAAGAGATAGAAGCACAGATGCACAGACTTGCAGAAGATGTCCAGACCGCTGAAGAACAACCGGTCAGGAAAGAACAGCAACTGCCAATGTATGGGTGATAACCATGGAATGTATTGCACTCACAGGGATTTTTCCCCAGGTTATCGATGAACTCAAAAAAGGAATTCCACGGACAGTTGAACTTACCAGTGCCCATAATGTGATATCACTTGCACAGGTAAATCCAGGTTCCCAGATATTCATGACAACCGTGGATTGTGAAGATCTCTCTGTAGGAGACTCAGGAATTGTAGTCGAGATACTATCGGTTGCAATTACTATGAAACATACCGTTGAATCGGGACATGGTTACCATATCATGGAGCGCGAAAAATTATCAGCACGGTGTAAAGTAAAATATCTTTCAAACTCAACCATTCGTGCTAATGTTACCAGGTGTTCCATAACCGAGCCAAGAATCGTCGATGTCGTCAGGCCGGTCGCCTTTCATGCAGGGTAAATAACCCCTCCCTCATGTTTGATTGACACGCTACTATTATCAGGTATGGATGTAAACAAAATAAGGCACATCTTTTATGGGCCTGTGGCTTAGCCAGGATATAGCGTCGGGCTTCTAACCCGAATGTCGGGGGTTCGAATCCCTCCAGGTCCGCTAATTTTTTTAAAAAAAAAGTTCAGGATTATATCATCCTGCTTATGTGAATTACCTCATCATAGAAATGATACATAGTGCCATCTATGAATGAGACATCAGCATATACCCGATCCATACAATTGTTTGTAGCTTTGAAATTTATCTCATCACCAATACTGTGACCAAGATCCATTGTCTCTTTTGATCCATCCGGACCTGTCCGGGTAACCTGTAAAGTCTTGATCATGTTTTGACCAAATCCTCCTCGGAACTGGACCTCAATAGTACTGATATCAGGGTTTACCTGAATGATAACAGACTTGTTAAACGGAATTTCCTGTACTGGGTCTGGTTTTAATGCAGGAGAGGCTGCTATCTCAGCGCACGGATCTATTGTTTCTGAATAGTCTGCTGGACATATGCCCCGGATGTATTGCATTTTTTCATTTAGAACAACGTAACTCATTCCATTTTTAAAATAAGCAGTTCCAATTACCTGATCACCACACCCTGATCCTCTCAAGGTAACAAAATCTCCAACAACATTTCCAATGGCTCCTGAGTCCTTCGAACCATCAGGATGGATTACATCGACCTGAATCTCCTTTAGCAGACTTTGTCCATGACCCCCTCTAAAAATTGCTGTTGTATACATCCCTTCCTGATTGAGTTGAACAGATACTGTCAGGTTAGCGGGGGGTTTAACAGTCTCAACAGGTATGGGAAAAACCCCGGTTTCAGATGTTCCTGACGAAAAGCCAGTGATTATTGTAACCAGAAGTGCTCCGCAGAGGACCCATTTCAATGTTCTCATATGAAGAGCCATATGAGAGAATCCTACTGCTACCTATTTCAAGATTTTGAAAGAAAAATGTGGGATGATTCCCAGGTAATCCGGTTATTCAATGATGATATTCTGAATATCGTGTTCACGGAGAGCGAGCATTTTTGTTCGGACCAGGTTTTTTCCTGATTTCCCGATAGCCCGTCCCCGATCTTCATCCCGGATAACAACATGAGCAATCTGATCCCCATGATAATCTGAAAACTGTACCTCTTTCACTTGAGCCGGATGAAAGCAGTTCCTGATGAACTGGGCTGGATCGTCAGAATACTCCACTGCCTCTATCCTTTTACCGAAGGATTCTGATGCCTTTTTAATATTGACGCCTTTTTTCCCAATCGCATATCCCATATCACCGGGATTTACTATGAAAATGAGACGATCATCTTCACCGTCATCAATAACATCGCGACTTCCTGCCCCGGTGATTTTTTCAAACTGGGCGATAAGTGCGATTGTTTCTTCATTCAGGACTACTCCCATGCAGCCTCGTTACCGGGAAAGGGTAAGAATGTCGGAGTCACCGGACTCTTCAATTGAGAGTGCGCTCACCATGAAGGGTTTACCACAGGCACGACCAAGCTGGACGCCAGATCCTTCATAGGTATAAGTCTTTACTCCGTCTTTTCCTGTAAGATAGCCAGCAAAATCAGCAGGGCAGTTTGCCGCAACTACTACAAGTTTTGCAGATCCCTTCTCAATGCTGTCCTTTGTTTCATTCTGACCGAGGATTACTTTCCCCGTCTTAATTGCACGCCTGAGCGATGTATTGAAATCCATATCAGATACCCCTATACTTTCTGCTTTACTACTAATTTAACATCCCCTGTTCCGAGCTGGATGGGTTGACCAACAATAACATTTTCAGTCACACCACAGAGGATATCAGCCTCATGAGCTACTGCTGCATCCAGGAGATGGTTCACGGTCACTTCAAACGCGGCACGGGAAAGAACTGATTCCTTCTCTCCGGCAATACCGTGACGTCCGATCTGCTTTACTTCACCTTCCATGCACATCATATCTGCAACCAGCATGATGTGGCGCACATCAACCATGATACCCTGTTCACCAAGGGTTGCAAGTGCTTCATTGATGATGGCGTTTCTGGCTGCTTCAACTCCCAGAACTTGTGAGATCTCATTAATGTTATTGGTCCTGGTCCTGGTTGTATCGACACCCCGGATCGCAAACACATCTTTCAGGTTGGAACCTTCAGTGTAGAGGATATATTCACCAGACTCTTTTCTGACCACCACACGCTCGATGTCATCAATACCCTGGACAATGACATTTCTCACATGTTCTTTCAACTGAAACAGGTTCTGATAGCTCCCCCGGTCCTTTGGAAGGAATATGAGGAGACCTTCAGATTCATTGGTCTCAAAGTCAAAGTCACGATAGTGCCTTCGTTCCTTGATCTTCTTAGGTCCAATCTCCAGGATCTCACGGACAGAGATCTTCCGTTTCTCACAGACCGCCTTGTTGACATGAACTACGATCTGCATATTTGCCATATCAGTAGTAATGTCTCCAAACTCCTGAAGCGGGGCCGCCTCAATCTGCCAGGATACCTGCCGTGCTTTGTCACGGTCGGTTGAATACCCCTCACGGAGGTAAATAGTCATGGTTGGTGTGGAGGGTTCTTTCCTCGCATCCATAATCTCAATCAGACGGGGAAGTCCTAAAGTAACGTTAATTTCAGCGACACCCGCGTAGTGGAAGGTACGCATCGTCATCTGGGTGCCTGGCTCACCAATCGACTGGGCTGCAACAACACCAACCGCTTCACAAGGCTCAATTCGGGTATGTTTATACTCCTTAACCATCTGAGCCAGGATTTTGGAGTAATGCTCATCGGTAACAATCCGAGCTGGTTCATTCAGACCATCTATCTCTCTGGCGATAATGATCTTGGCAAGGGTCGTGTTGGTCCTGTGCGGGAGGCCGATTGCAATCAACTCAAAAAACCGTTTTGACATCCGCTGGGTTACCTGTGGATGCTCTATAAGTTCATTGAGAGAAGTGAGATGATCCCGGAGTAATGCTCGGAATTTATCTTGCTCAAACCGGTTCAATCTCTCAAAGGCTGTAGCGTCGACCCAGTCAGGGATCTTGATCTCTTCTTCAGGAACAACCTTCCTGACTGTAAAGACTTCCTGCTCCATATCAGCCGGAAGCGGGAACGTCTCCATAATCCAGTCTTCAAAATCTCCCTTTTTAAGAAGATCAGTCAAAAAGACCGTATATTGTTTTTGGGTCAATCTGAAATTCGGATTCTCATCCCGCTTGATATCCTTAATCCGATCCTTGAGTATCTTCTCGATCCGCTCAGGGATAGATCCGATCTTCTCTATCGTCATCTGGTAATCAGAGAAGTGTTCCCTGACTTCCATGGCTTTTTTATCAAGGGTGGTGAGCCGTGGACGAGCTGTCGGAGTGATAATGGTCTGGGGAAGAACAACCTCCTCTTCATCATCAGATGAGGTAACAAGAGGAGTAAAACTATCCATCAGCCATTCATAGAATTTTTCTGCATGGATGAGATCTTCCATCTTTGCGATGAACATCTGGTCATCGATGGTATCTTCTGCCTCCTCATCCTCTTCCTTCATCCGGTACTCTACCATCTCGATGAGAACTTCACGAATGTGTTCTGGAACATCATCCGGAAATTTCTTTTTTACTTTATGTTCATCAAAATAGCGTAGTACCGCTGCTGCTGCTTCGGAGGGGATATTCAGCTCTTCCATTAAATCTCCTCCTTGAGGATGTTACTCACAATTCCTTCAACATCCACCGGTTCACCAAATGAACTCTTCATTGGATCAGTTGAGTCTTCACCATATTCGAACTGGATAATTCTTCCTCCGGTGGTTCTGACGGTCATATCATATGCGACTTTCAGATCCTGCAATGCATTAATCATCCGCCGCTGGAGATAACCAGACTGTGAAGTTCTGACTGCAGTATCCACAAGACCTTCACGACCTCCGATTGCATGGAAGAAGAATTCTGTCGGGTTCAGGCCGGACTTGTAACTGTTCATAACAAATCCGTGAGCCATTGCCCCCCGATCATCTTTCTTAAAGTGAGGGAGAGTCCGGTCTTCGTATCCTCTCATGATACGCTCACCACGAACTGCCTGCTGACCAACACAACCGGCCATCTGTGTCAGGTTCAGCATAGAACCTCTGGCACCAGAGACAGCCATGACAACCGCAGAGTTGGACAGACCAAGATGTCGGCCTGCAATCTCTCCCGTGTTATCACGAGCTTTGCCGAGCACCTGCATGATCTGCATCTCAAGAGTTTCTTCCGGAGTACGGCCAGGCATGGGCTCTAGCTGACCGTCCTCAAAGATCTGAATACGGCGCTCAACGTCCTGAGCAGCACGTTCAAGAACCTCCCGTATCTGACCGTAATCGCTTTTTGACAGATCTTCATCATCAATCGCAAAGGTAAATCCGTCATGCATAATTGCACGGATAGACAGCCGGGTCATGTCATCAATAAACCGTGCTGCTCGGGCATATCCATACTGACGGATAATACGGTGAAGGATGGCTCCATCGAACGCACCGACTGCTTTCTTATCAATAACTCCGGATGTTAACTCACCATCAATGATCTGGACATATGCATCACGCTCACAATCAATACGCTGACATTCGTCACACCCTTTACAGGATGATGCACGGAAGACCATGTTCAGATCATCAGGGAGAATTTTGGAGAAGATCTGTTTATTGGACCAGTATGAAATCCCGTTCTCCACTCTTCCTGGTTCTCCCAACCGATCAATTTTATTATTTTTCAGGAGATCAATGGTTTCTTCCTTGGTAAACCACCGGAGCGTATGTGTCAGAAGGAAAATACCAGAAATGTGGTCGTGGATACCCCCGATAATCGGTCCACCAAAGCGGGGTGAAAGAATATTCTCCTGCACCGCAGCAAGCATGGCCGCTTCAACCCTGGCCTCCTCAGTCTGCGGAATATGCAGGTTCATTTCATCACCATCAAAATCCGCGTTATATGGTGGACAAACTGCCGGATTCAGACGGAATGTCTTGCCATCCATGAGTCTGACCCAATGGGCCATGATTGACATGCGGTGAAGAGATGGCTGTCGGTTAAAGAGCACAATATCTCCATCACGGAGATGACGCTCAACAATCCATCCGACTTCTATCTGGTCAGCTACAAAGTCAAGGTTTCCGTCATCAGTTCCGGTACCTTTCACCAGACGAATACGACGCTTATCAGGTCTGATGACGTAATTTGCTCCACACGGCGCCTTAAGGTTAGGACGTTCCGGTCCAACCCTGACGATCCGACGGAGTTCATCAATATTAAAGACCGTAACCTGCACAGGGATGGTCATCTCATTTGCAATCTTCTGTGGGATACCTACTTCATTGACCGAGAGGTTTGGATCCGGAGAGATGACAGTACGGGATGAGAAGTTCACACGCTTACCAGACAAACTTCCTCTGAAACGCCCGTCTTTTCCTTTCAGACGCTGGGAAAGAGTCTTGAGTGGACGACCAGACCGGTGACGTGCAGGCGGACAACCAGCGACCTCGTTATCTATATAGGTGGTCACATGGTACTGCAGAAGTTCCCAAAGATCTTCGATAATCAGCTGAGGTGCTCCTGCATCCTGGTTTTCTTTGAACCGTTGATTAATCCTGATGATATCGACGAGCTTATGAGTCAAATCGTCCTCGGAACGCTGACCATTCTCAAGGATAATGGATGGGCGCATGGTGACCGGAGGGACCGGAAGCACAGTCATAATAGTCCATTCAGGACGGGCAACACTCCCGATGATACCAAGTTTCTGCAGATCATCATCAGGAATCTTCTCAAGACGAGCACGGATATCTGCTGGGGTAAGTTTGTTCTCTACCTTCTTTCCCCGGTCGTCAGTAGTAATTTCTGCAAAAGTGGTGGGTTTTTCGAAGTTAATCTTGAGCTGCTGCTCACCACAATGAGGACATATACGCTCCTTTTTAACATCCTTTTCACTGACAGAGTCAGTACCCATCTCTTCTTCAGGTCCGATGATCTTTTCAATCTCTTCATCAGACAGGAGAAGACGTCCACACTCACGACAAGTAACACGGAGCAGTTTTCTGATTAGTCTCGTATATCCTACATGAATGACAGGCTTTGCAAGTTCAATGTGACCAAAATGTCCTGGACACTCTCCTGCTTTCTGACTGCAGGTTTTGCACCGGAGACCAGGATCAATCACACCAAGATGTAGATCCATGAGACCCTGGGGATAAGGGAACCCATCATCATCATAGGTATCAGCCCAGATGATCTTCCTGACACTCATCTGTCTGATTTCTTTCGGGGAGAGGAGACCAAACTCAATCTTCCCGATCCGTTTAGGACTTGGCATTGTTTCTCTCCTCCTTATACAACATCCTCAAGATTGAGACGGGGAGCGATAGTCATACTCTTCATCTCATCGAGGAGCAGTTTAAATGCATATGACATCTCAACGGGGTAAATGTCTGTTTCACTGCCACAATTCAGACAACGGGTGATATTCTGCTTCCGATCAAGCATGGCTACCATACCACACCGTGCACACACGAATTCGGTGACCTTATCGGATTCTTCTAGCAGACGCTCTTTGAGAGCCATGGCAGCACCATGACCAATCATGACATCACGCTCCATTTCTCCGAAACGCAGACCTCCTTCACGGGCACGACCTTCTGTTGGCTGACGGGTAAGCACCTGAACCGGACCTCTGGAACGGGCATGCATCTTGGATGAGACCATGTGGTAAAGTTTCTGATAGTAAATAACGCCAACGTAGATATCAGCAAAGAACCGTCTTCCGGTGATGCCATCCCACATTGCTTCTCTGCCAGTATGAGAGAATCCAAACTTTTTCAGTGATGCACGAAGATTCTCTTCACGTTCTCCCGAAAAAGCAGTGCTGGAGATACGACGACCTTCTAAGGAACCTACTTTCCCTCCAAGCATCTCAAGCATATGACCGATGGTCATACGAGACGGGATTGCATGTGGGTTAATTACAAGATCCGGGACCATACCTCCGGCAGTAAAGGGCATATCAACAGATGGAGTAATTAATCCAACCACTCCTTTCTGCCCATGCCGGGATGCAAACTTGTCACCAACTTCTGGAACACGAAGATCACGGGTTCGGACCTTCACAAGTTTTGAGTTGTTCTCTCCTTCAGTCAGGATAACGGTGTCAACAATACCATGTTCATTTGACCGCATTGTAACGGATGTATCACGGCGTTTTTCCACAGTTATTAGTTCTGAAGTTGGTTCTTCGAGGAAACGAGGTGGTGAAGTCTTTCCGATGATTACATCTTTTTCTTTGACAACTGTCTCAGGATTGATGATACCATCATCATCCAGATTTGAATAATAATCTGAACCATGAGCTCCCGTCACTTCCTCATCAGGAACCTCAATCCTGTCAATCTGACCTCCCGGATATCGGCGTTCCTCGCCTTCGTACGTTCTGAAAAAGTGTGAACGGCCAAGACCTCTGTCTATGGACGCTTTGTTGAAAATAAGTGCATCTTCAATATTATATCCTTCGTAGGAGAGGATAGCGACAACAAAGTTCTGTCCTGCAGCCCGGTCATCTGAACCAATCACATCAGAAGTCTGCGTATATACCAGAGGCTTTTGTACATAATGGAGCAGGTGACCACGAGTGTCTGGCCGGAGTTTCATATTTGCACAGCCAAATCCAAGTGCCTGCTTGACCATTCCTGCCCCCATGGTAACACGGGGAGATGCATTATGTTCAGGGAATGGGACATGAGCTGCACCGATTCCCAGGATAAGCGAGGGATCAACTTCAAGATGAGTGTGGTTCGGAGTAATATCTTCAGGCTTTATTGCAATCCGAAGATCTTCTTCCTCTTCTGCATCGATGAGTTCAATATAACCTTTTTTTATGAGATCGGTAAATACGATCTCTTTATTTTTAAGTTTTTGAACTTCTTCATCAGGAACGGTAGGGATCCCATTTTCAAGCACAATCAAAGGTCTGCGTGCCCGACCACGGTCGGTATGGATGATAATATCCCCATTAAATTCCTTGTATGAGCAGTTCACCTCGGTTGAAATGACACCTTGGCGACGCATGGACCGGATTTTTGCAACCAGTTCTTTTGGATCATCTACAAGTCCGATTAATGCTCCATCAACAAATACCCGTGACTGAGTTGTAATCATCAGATCTCAACTCCGATTCTCTCTACTCCCATTCCATAGAGCATGCGAACAATTTCCTCATCAGAATGAACACCTTTGCTTATCTCAACCATCTGTGCAAAGTTTTTCACCAGACCACAATTTGGTCCTTCAGGAGTTTCACTCGGACAGATACGCCCCCATTGGGTCGGATGCAGATCACGAGCTTCGAAGTGAGGCTGGGATCTGGAAAGAGGAGATATTACTCTTCGTAAATGAGAGAGAACACTCATGTGATCCACACGATCCAAAAGTTGTGATACACCAGTTCTTCCACCAACCCAGTTCCCTGTTGCAAGTGGATGGAGGAGACGTTCGGTTAATACGTCTGCACGTACTGCTGTCGCAATGGAAAGATCACGATGTCTCATACTTGCACGTTCAAGTTGATACTTGACATCACGGGTCAACCGGTTCAGAGAAATACGGAACAGATCTTCCATCAGATCACCTGCCAGTTTGAGTCGCTTATTAGCGTAATGATCCTTATCATCAATACGCCGGCGATTCAGAACCAGATCAAAACATGCTTCTGCCATCCGGCCCAGGAAATGTGCTTTTGCAAGCCGGACAGAATGCACAATTCTCATACATTCTTCATCCTCCTCATTTACAGTCCGGGGCATCAGGTAATTCAGATGGGGAAGCAGATAATTGTCCAGTACAAATTCAGCACGTTTTCGTTGATAGTCACGAGTCTGATTTGGAGCCAGTTTTTTTCCGACATACATGACTCCACACTCAACAGTTTCACATTCGCTCTCCTCAAGATTCTGCATCATGAAGGTGAGTATTTCCTCATCAGTTGAGACGGCACGGACAACATCAGCATCACTGGTCATACCAAGTGCCCGCATCATATCAACGAAACGGAGATGACCTGCAACAGACGGGAAGGTTACTTCAAGTAGATTCTTTCTGTTCCGCTCAACTACTACAAGTGCTCGATAACCACGGAACTGTGAAAACACCTTCGCTACATAGATACGTTCATTGTACCGCTCGGTGTATTCTGTCATGATCTTGTTTGAAGCAAGATCCTCGAGCGTCATAAGGACACGCTCAGTCCCATTTACGATAAAATAGCCACCTGGATCAAGCGGATCTTCTCCGTGTGATGTCCGCTCCTCATCAGTCATCCCATACAGGTTACACGCAACAGAACCCACCATAATTGGAAGTTGACCAATTGTTGCAGTAACCGGTTCATGTCTGACTCCTCCCTGAACAAGAGTCAGATCTAACTGAATCGGAGCTGCATAGGTGATGTTACGAAGCCGTGCTTCACCAGGATACAATTCAGACTGAGATCCATCTGCTTCACGGACAAGTGGTTTTAAAATTTTCAGGTCTCCAAGTTCTACAGAGACCGGTTCGTTCCCTTTTCCTCGTGTTTCGATATCAGTTTCAATTACACGCTGTTCATCAACAACCTTCTGAAGATTATTGATAAGAAAATGGTTGTAAGAGTCTAACTGATGTCGGGCAACATGTTCACGGGAAAAGTAAGCCTGGGAAAGTATACTAAGGTCTATCAACAGATCAGCCCCGGAAGGTTATTTTTTCGGTCGCCTTACAACCAGTCGGTATGCTTCAGCACGGCCGGCGGTCATACTTTTTCGGACGATTTTGATAACGTCGCTAATTCTTGCCCCTATCGCTAAAACTGCCGGATCATCATGATACATCTTCGGCAATTGCTCAGGTCCGATCTGGTATCGAGCAAAAAGAGTTTTTACGTCTTCTTCGCTCATGATACTGTGTTCTGGTACCATCTCATGTTTCAGTACGTTCAGCTCGGCGGTCACGCCATACCCCCTGGAAACGCGTTTCGGTAAAAAGTCTGCACAAAAGACCACAACTGTCGTGGAGCGGGCTCGAGGGGATTTGAACCCCCGACCACCTGGTTAAAAGCCAGGCGCTCTGCCTAACTGAGCTACGAACCCTGTTAGTCACTGCTTTGCAGCACTATTAGAATGATGTTTTGAGATATAAATGTATCCACTACTTTTGTCACTCTTTGAGTTGGATTACATAAGGGATCATAATATCTTCACTCATAACCCACGATATTAAAAATCAATACCTGCGCGGGAATAACATATATCAGTCTTCATGGTCTAGTTTTAAAGGAATTGTCCTTCTCCAGTTCTGGAGATAAAATAATCAGGATGATTTTTGTACAATACCATACCCAGCGGAATATGGAGGAAAGTGTCATTACATAATGGACAATCTCGCCGAATGGATAGAATCTCACCAAAAACTTTGTCAGCCCCGAAAAGAGCATGCTCAGCGGGCCTTAAGGCATCTCTCAAAGGTTGAAAAGAAAAATCTCTTCTCTGATGAGATTTCTTACATGCGGTCTGCAGAAGGGCGATGGTTTGAGATGATCGCCTATGAACTCTTTCTTGATATTGCAGAAAAGACTGATGCTATCAAAGCCGTCGTCCTCAAAGGAGCGGATGTGAGAGGAAAAAATCCCTTCCCAGCCCTTGGTCAGAATGGTTTTTTTTATTCGCGGAACGGGGATATCACCATCAGGGGAAACGGACAGGACCTTGCAGAGTTTGATCTGCTGATGACAAAACCAGATGGGTCAGTCATTTTTGTTGAGGTCGTCACATCCCCGTCAGACCTCAAGGATTTTCTCCAGGAGATTTACTATAAGAAACAGGTGATCAGATACTTTTTCAACCAGAAAGCAGTTACCTTTATTCTCGTCACCTCATTTCCTCTGACCAATTACAAGGGCGGAAGAAAGGTCCTCGGTTCAGAGGAGCATATCTCTTTGTGTACCCGTTCCTGTGATAATTTCAGAAAACATATAGCCGGAACATGGAATAAACAGTCGCAAAAACCTTTCCTTCCGGCTGGTAAAACCTGTTTATCCACTGATCTTATCACCGCTGCACCATTTCCGTACAAACAATTCCATGACATGGAGCGGGAGTGGGTATTCACCCACCTGGGAGGAGATGGGATCATTGATCTTCCTTCACCCTACCGGACCCATACTCTTGTTAAGAAGATCCTGTTTGGGAGGCTCTTTCCTTCAACCGCCAAACGATTATGTGAGCGGTACAGGTTTGTATATCGGGATAAGGAGTATAATGCAGATGAACTGCAGGCCCAATTTTCAAAGATCATTCTTGCTGCTGATATCCCTGATTACAGCCCCCTGATTTACCTGAAGCCAAGGCAGAAGAAGGAATATTACAAGATGGTCTTTGATGGTCAGGGGACTTTTAAATATGAGCGGAAAACTCCCCCGAAAGTTGGTTTTTATATCTGGCTGGAGTCTCTTGAACCTGAACTTGGATACCAGGTCGCAATAAGATTAATCGATGAGTTGTCCCAGTACTGTTTCTCGGCACCGGTGAAACAACCGCCTGGATCATAAATTACATCAAACTGGTGGGGATAATCAGTAGCAACGAATACAAGAGATCTTGTTCAAGAAATATCCATAATTTTTTCTTTTAATTCCGGAATATCCCTGATTACAACTCGCCAGACGAGATTGAGATCGACCCTGTGGTATTGATGAATAAGAAGATTTCGCAGCGAAATGATGCCTCTCCAATCTATATGCGGATTTTCTTCATGAAAAAATGTTCCAAGTTGATTTGCCGCTTCCCCAATTGTCTCCAGATTTCTGATGATTCCATCCTGTATCAATGTCGATTCATAGAAGGTTTCTTTTCCGGATTGTGCATATGATTCGATTCTTTTAATCGACTCTAAAATATCTGCAAGATAGATCTCCTGACTTCTCACAGTGCAATTACCCCCTTGAGGATATCTTCTGCAAGTAATGGATGAAGGGCCGGTTTTGTAGTGATATCAATAGTTCTTCCGAGCAGATCTTCGAGATCATTTTTCAGGCGGGCAAGATCGAGAAGACTTGCATCTTCATCCATATCCACCAAGAGATCTATATCTGAGGAGGATGTTTCTTCTCTACGTGCAACCGATCCGAAAACCCGGATGTTTTTTGCACCATGTTTTCTGGCGATTGCATTCAGTTCATCTCTTTTTAAGGCCAGAATCTCAATAACCGATGCTCCATTATCCCGACTCATTTGTATACCTCCATGAGAGATTTCAGAATCATTAAATAAGAACAATATCTCATTTTCAATTATATGAAAGAAGTGTAATATACCTGAATCCCATTCACACCCTGGGATTGCTGAAGAAAAAAAGATTGGATATTGGAGTAAACCAATCAAGTTTTATCTGGGCAGATTATCTCATTCTGCTCGTATTATGCTTCTATGAAATGCGAAATACCCAAAAACGTCTCCTGCTTCAGGGGTAAGGACTATCAACTGAAATAATTAACTGAATGAAGACGCGTGCCCGCCGGCTTTCGAGAGGGAACCCAACCAGAGAGACCCCATTTTGTCAATGTCATGAGGTATTGACCGAATATCGTTGAAAAAAAGCCAAGGGGTTATCCTTTCAGATAGATGTGGTCCGGCCCTACTTCACATCCCAAATACCGTGACCTTTCTCTCCAGATGCTCAATCGTCTCGGTAAAGATCTTCTCATCCCAGCTCTTCTTTTTATCCCGATCAAATATGAGCAGATACACCTCTTCTGCTCCACACCGGTCAGCATACCGCGTCACCTGGTCAAGACCTTTTCTGATCGTTGCTTCCCGGGAACCGTATACTATCTTACATTCGATGACAAACCGCTGGTACGTCCCGTCAGGCAGTTGCCAGAGGATAAAAAGGTCGGTCCTGCCTTTGCCAAGACCGTATTCCCGCGTTATCTGACCGCCTCCGTTGAGGATCCGCTGAAGGAATGCCTGAAGGAGGAGTTGAGGAGCAGCCTCTTTGTACTGGGCTATATCAGTCCAGCTTTCCGAGTGCTCCCGAAAAAATTGTTGGAATGATACAAGGAGATCATACACCCGAATGCTTCCATCTGCACCGATATACCATGCGGCTTTCAGAGACATCCCTGACTGGGCTGTATAACTGAGTTCACGGGGTATTATCTCCTGGTATATCGGGTTTGCAATCGCAAGAGCTCCACCCCTTTCCTGAGTAATGAGACCAAGATCAACAAGGTAAGAAATATCGTCCGGTTTTAAGTTCTGTTCAAACATCTCTCCGGTAAGTATTGGTTCAATAACTCTCCGTACACGCTCTTCCTGGAGTTTATCCACCAGCTGGTCAAGATGAGTCTCCCTTCTCTGGATAAGTATCTCTTTTGCATCCATGACAAGGGACTCTGTTATCGGATTGGAACGGTTTTTCCCTTTTTCTATTTCAAAACAGGCCTCATATGCAAGGGCGTTCACAAGCCATGGTTGGCCTCGTGTCAGGTTCCAAACGGATTGCAGGGCTTCATCTTCAAATACCTGCCCGGTATCATTTGTGTGTTCAAGGAGAAGTGTTCTTGTCTCCTCTTCTGTGAAATTTCCAAGCCGAAGTGACTTCGCCTTGATGTTAAAGGCACTTCCACCGGTGATAACTGCCTTATCTTTATCCGAATGGATACGGTAGTCACGGACATCACGAACCCCACAGAGGATGATGGATGAAGGAAAATGCAGAGGGCGGCTATCATACCCAGATCGAATCTGCCTAAGAACTGAAATTAACGTATCACCCACAAGGGCATCAACTTCATCTATCATCAGGATGAGTGGTTTATCCATTCTGTTAGACAATCTGGAAAAAAAGATTGCCATAGCACCAAACGGGCCATTATCAAGAATTATCTGCTCAAGTTCACCGGTAGATATAAGATTTGGAAACTGAATCTCCATTCTTTGGAGCATCCCATAGAGGATAGCCCGCATCGCTAACGTGACATCTTCCCGGGCAGCCTGACCGGCCTCAACATTTGTATAGAGTGCATAATACCGCCCGTCTTTATTGAAGTATTCAGCACAGGCAAGCAGGCATGAGGTCTTCCCGCTCTGCCGGGGTGCATGCAGGACAAAATACTTCTTCTGACTGATAAGGGTGAGTATTTCAGGAAGATTAAACCGGGTAAGAGGAGGGAGACAATAATGGTCCTGACAGTTCACCGGTCCGGCGGTATTGAAGAACCTCATCGTGTATATCTATATATTTTAATGGCAGAAAACTGCTCCCCGTGATTCCCAAGTATTATGTCGATAAAATAACTTTAGAATTCTTCATCCTTCCAACCCTCTGCATCCGGAGGTTTTTGGCTATCGATGATTGCCAGATTGCTCTTTGGGATGAAAGATCTCACAATTTATCACGGTATAATTGCCTTCCTGAAGATATCTTCTAAAAGCAATGGATGGAGGAATGGTTTTGAAGGGATGATATTTGTTCTTCCAGGCAGAAGATCCCATGGTTGATCGCAATATGCTTTCATGAAATGCGGAATACCAGTAACTTCTCCAGAATTCCGATTCTGAAATAAAAAAAAGAATTGTTTGTTAATTATACCCAGCCACGAACTTTCATTGCCTCAACAACACGCTTGACTGCAACAACATATGCTGCCTGACGCATGTTAATCTTGTATTCTTTAGAGGCGGCAAGAACTTCGTGGTATGATTTGGTCATTGCCTTGTCAAGTTTTGCATATACTTCATCAAGTGACCAGTAGTGCATGTACATATTCTGGACCATTTCATAGTACGAAACAGTCACTCCACCGGCATTACAGAGGAAATCAGGGATGACATGAACACCGTTTTTATGGAGGGTTTCATCCCCGTCAGGAGTTGTCGGCCCGTTTGCAAGCTCACAGATGACCCGTGCCTTTATGGTTGCTGCAACTTTTCCATTGATTGCTCCCTCGTCAGGTGCAGCTGCAACGATGATATCTACCGGAAGAGCAAGAACATCTTCATTGGACAGAGTCTTTAATCCCTTAAAACCGATGACAGAGCGAGTCTTGTTCTTATGGTCGGCTAATGCAGCGATGTCAAGACCGTTCTCATCATACACACCACCCTTGGAGTCAGTAACTGCCACAATCTTTGATCCAAACATTTCCTGGGCAAGGGTTGCTGCAAATGTACCTGCATTTCCAAATCCGAGGACTGCTACTTTTGCCTTGGAGAGATCAAGTTTAAGCTCTTTTGCGGCTTCACGAAGGGTATACATGCCACCTTTTGCGGTTGCATCTCCACGACCCAGTGATCCACCAACAACAATCGGCTTACCGGTGACAACACCATACTGGTTCTTTCCGCTGATAACAGAGTACTCATCCATCATCCATGCCATGATCTGACCGGTGGTGTATACATCAGGTGCCGGAACATCCATGTCTGGTCCAATGTGCTGCCAAAGTGCACGAATGTATCCACGGCTTAACCGTTCCAGTTCACCCTCGGACATCTCCTTCGGGTTACAGATGACTCCTCCTTTTCCTCCACCAAGGGGCAGACCAAGAACAGATCCCTTCCAGGTCATCCATGCGGCAAGTGCGCGAACGGTGTCTATTGTTTCATCAGGATGGAACCGGATACCACCTTTGTATGGACCAAGTGCATTATTATACTGCACACGGAAGCCCTGAAATACCCGGGTTGTGCCATTATCCATCTTGACCGGGATGGAAACCTGGATCTGTTTTTGCGGCTGCATCAGAATGTCAACAACACCCTGTTCCAGATTGAGGATCTTTGCACAATCCTGGAGTTGTTGTTGAGCCATCTCAAACGGGTTTACCTTTGACATGTTTTTCTCCCTGTTACTGTTATTTGTCATATTCTATTTTTCGATAGAACACATTTGACAAAACAGATTCAACATTCTTAAATATAAAACATATAGGAAACAGCTTTCTGATACAAGTAGACAATGGAAAAAAATCTCCTTTTCAACAGGGTGATGTCAGGTATAAATATCCAGACAGAGAAATATGATGTGAAACCAGAGAGGATTAGAGGATGCCTGAATCACACCTCTTTTCTTCCCTTTTTTATCCATTTTCAATAGATTCCATGGGACTTTCATGAAAATCCAGCAGGACCAGCGGATGAGGATTTAACGTGTGATATTGCGGGTTTGACATAATGCCCAGGATATTTCCAAAGGGATCTACTACAGATGCTGCCATGTATCCTCCACCGAAATCCCGGATTGGCTCATGTTCCTTTGCACCCATAGTCAATAATTTTTCCATGAATGCCTCCACATCGTCTGTGTGCCAGTATACGACAGCACCAGAAGGGGAAGCAGGCACATCTTTCCATTCGTACTTTTTGTCTATCAGGGCTAATTCGTGCTTTGAGGCTCCGATGTGAAATTCCACATAGTCCGGGCTTTCACGGTGTGGAAGAACACCGAGCAGTTCCATATACCATTTTTTCGCAGTAGACACGTCAGGTACAAAGTAATTGACCGCTGAAAGACCCCGAATCATTTGTGAGTTATCCATGTTAATCAGATATTTAAAGCTCATATCATTGGAGTTTCCTGATAATCACTCCGTTATTTCTTCAGAGAGTTGCATTGAGTTTGACACAGTATCTGGCCAGACAAATACCTTGTATCCTCCGATTTTGCCATAATTTGCGATCTTACGGACTGATTCGACAACTTCCTTTACACCTGTATCATCGACGAAGACCTCAATTTCACTCATGGAGATTGTATTGGTCTCGATATTGCCATGACTGTACTCAACAGATATTTCACTCTTTTCGTTCGGATTATGAACGTTATCAGTAACCATATCCGTAAATCCGGCTTTTTCAAGAGCCCCTTTAACTTCATCAAGCCGCTCTGGATGAAGCATTGCTTTGACATGCTGCATTATGCACCTTCAGATTTTTAATTTTCGGATTTACCAATCCGACAATTGCAGATTTCCGTTTCCATTCTGTTTGAAACTGTTATGTATCACAACCGAGCACCCTTTCATGCCTGTGAACCGACCTAGCGAGCATAGCAGTTTGACTGGTTTGCCATCCCGAACGATTCGAAAACCCTTTCTACCGGTTCGGTTCCGAATCAAGCCCTCTGTGCAGGTAAAGGAACGCTTTTCCTGCTTTTTCATTATGGCCACCATTCCAGTTCACTCATCAAAAGGACTCCGGATACGATCTAAGGAGTGAAAAGGATTGTTTCAATCCGTACAGACACGGTTCAAACCTGCCATGGAGAAACATTATCCGGAATCCACACCAAATAACAGTAAGGAGAGTCCAACCTCCGTTTTATTTTTTAATATTTTTCGCGGCTTTTCTTCAATCACCTCTATTATCCGATCCACCAACTCATATCACACGAACCCGGACACCTTTTGTCAGAGTGCATACCGGGGAATCGTACCAGTGCTATCGAGTCGACAGGTATCTGATTAGATGTAATCAGACAAGTAAGAAGTTACCTTCCATCAAATATAAAGTTTCTTAACATGCATCTATCAATTATTCCGAATGATGAATAAAAGATTGTGAATATAGCGAAATTTTTTGATTTTACGCGAGAAAAGTCAAATGCATTTTCATCATCCAACCATCAGAAAATAATCACAATAAAACCTGCACATGAGACGTCAATGATTCCCGAATATCACCAGAAAAAAATGAACCAAAGTTAGCGCGTAACAATGTACAATGAATTCAGGTCATGATACGCTGCTTTACTGATAAAAAAGGGATATTTATCTCATATAGATACTGAGATCTTTTAATTTATTATTTTGAGCGATATTTATGGTAAGCGGAGTCAGACTCTCAACAATACCGGCCAGCTCAAGACCCCCCGCATCAACCGGTTGCAATTGTGAAATTTGTTGAGCCAGTGCCATCACTTTCATCTTCGCATCACTATCATCGCTGGTTACCGCAACTGTATAGTCAAGGACGCAATCCAGCATAGACCATTTTCTTGCAGCGATATTGTTAAACGCGGTTACGAGCTTGCATGATTCCGGAAGCATTTTTTTAATGGCAAGAGCAGCTGATCCCTCATCTGGAGGACAATAAAGAAAACACCCGTTCTTTCTGACCATCGGGTTTACTGGTGAGATGACAATCTTATCCTTAAAGCAATCCGGGTTAATTCCTGCAAGTGTTGACTCAACATGCTGGAACGGTAAGGATATAACAACCATATCACCATCTTTTGCCGCTTCTTCATTGGTAGTCCCACGACAGTTCCCGTCTATCCCCCGTTCTTTCAGAGTATTTTTTATCTTATCAGCTGATTCAACAGCTTTTGCAGGATCACGTGAGCCAAGAATGATTTCATGTTTGTCTGAGACCCGAAGGGCAAGACCCTCACCAATATCACCAGTACCTCCAATAATACCAATTTTCATCAATTTCACCTAGATTAAATCAATTTCCCTTGAACCGAACAATATTCAAACCATGAGTTAGTAGTCATCCTGGTAGCCGTCTGCCTGTAGACACATACAATTCATGGAAACATCACCCTTGCAGAGAACAATCTGCACCGGATGAGATGGTCCGGAGTAGAGCCGAACCAGTTATCTTTCTCTGTATACTGTATAATCTCTTTCCTTCCGTCTCTCTTAAAAGGATTATAGAAAGTATTAAATTGCATTGCAAGTTTTCAATGAAACTTCCGGACCCCAGGGGCATACACATCTAGAAATATCAGGGAGTATAACAACCAGTCATGGTTCCTAAAAAAAGAGTATCAGCCGCTCCTGTGGGTAGCATGAATCCGAAAGTCGAAGAAGCATTGAATGAACAGATAAATGCCGAGCTGTACTCTGCATACCTGTATCTTTCAATGTCTTCCTGGTTTGATTCCATAGGTCTTCGGGGTTTTGCGAACTGGGAACGGGTCCAGGCCATGGAAGAGCGGGATCATGGATTAAAGATCTTTGATTATGTTCTGGCCCGTGGTGGTCGTGCAGTCATGCAGCAGATTGATGCCCCACCAACTGAATGGAAAGATGCAAAAGATGCATTTGAGACACAGATGGCACATGAACTCAAAGTAACCAGCCTCATCAACAACCTGGTGGATCTGTCCATTACAGAGAAAGAACACGCTACAGTGAATTTTTTACAGTGGTTTGTGAATGAACAGGTTGAAGAAGAAGAAAATGCCCGGACGATTCTGGATCAACTGAAGATGATCAGCCAGGAGAAGGGTGTCGGCCTTCTTTACATGCTGGATAAGGAGCTGGGAACCAGAACATACACGGCTCCAGGCACTTCATCATCCTGAAAAATTTTAATTTTTGACTCCTGATTCAGGCTACCTCAATACTGGCGCTTGGATCAAACGGATTTGTTCTGACTGCCAAAGAATAGAGATAGGGATAATTCCGATTCAGATATCCCATATAATTCACCCACTCAGAGCTCAGTGCCTGGTATACCCTGCTGATATCTCCCGCAAGGTGGGCCTGATCAGAAGAGGAAAGACGGGCAATATCCTCACGATGGCCAAGCTCAGCGGTAAGATGAAACGCTGACTGAAGTAATGCAGTAAAACTCTGATGCTCAAGCATGACCGGGTTTTCCATAAGTCTTAAAAGAAAATTCCTTTTTTCCTGTAAAAAGGTATGAATCTCCACAAAATCGATCTTTTCATGATCTACCTGAAACCGGTGATCGGCAATCACCTTTTGCATCGCTCTCTCATCCGGACGTTCCTTTCCCCGAAGAACAAATGAAGAACCAAAGGCAGCTGAGTCAGGATCCTTCGGGATGATCCGTTTTAATAATTCATTCCCGACTTCAGTGAAAAAAATACCGATAACCATATTTAGTTTTTCAAGCCGGGCATTTCTTGCGCGACGGGAAAGAAGCTCATTAATCACAAGAGTAACAAGCAGGACATTGATAAACAGAAACCCAAACGAGTTGAATATATACTCAATTGTTCCGGGAAGGTTGTCAATCACGGTAAGTTTTGTGAGATACACAATAACAGAACAACTCACCAGAAGAATTCCAAGTCGTGCCTGCCAGGGTAATGTAGCCATACCTATCTGTTTTGTTTTGATTGCAATACTACTTTCACAGGAATAATAGGATGAGGCATCAATAAGTACTCATGCCCCGTGAATTATCTGAACGTGATATCCGTCTGCTGGAGGTTCTTGCTCCCGAATTTTCCGGGGAACTCTGCAAGGGATCAGGAAATCCCTATCGATCCCTGCTGCCCCCCGTTGCAAATCATTATGCAACAAGTGCAGAGGACTTCAAGAGACGAATTGATCGGCTGAATGCAGATGATCTCAAATATTTAATCGATCTCGTCATGTCAGGAGAAGAGAGCCTGCATTGTATCTCTCCGGAATATTATACAGCCCTGGACCAGCGGATATCAGAAATACTTGGTGAAGATATTGCACACAAGGTACGTGGATTTTACGCAATGATCTGTGAATAGTGCAATCCACTAGGGCAATATAGAAGATCATCAGAATTCTATATATGAAACTATACCGGTTTTTTTTCCTATGCCTCACCCTACTCCTCATCTGTGCCATCGGCTTTGTGCAGGGATATATCATTACCATTGATACACCGAAATCCGTCGTTAAGGGAAATCCGCTTTTGGTAACCGGAACAACATCATTTCCACTGGACTCGTATTTTGACCTGGTTCTGTTCTATTCAAAATATACAGCAGGAGAGGTTGCACGAACGCGGGTAATCGTCGATGAGACACAGACGTTCCGCATTGACTTTGACACGCGGCATCTTGAGCGAGGCCAATACAAAGTTGAAGTCCATAATGTCGTATCTGATAATGAGCAATTTGTCGAGAGTCAACTGGGCTCATCGTCCATTGTCAGGCGAATTGTTCAGATAATAGATCGATCTGACGAGATTACCATCACATCCCCACGCACACAACCACAGGAGCAGGCATTGACGATAACCGGAAGGATGAAAGGAATCGGTGACGGTGTTCTCACTATCCGCGTATTCGGACCTGATGACTATACTTACGGACCTGAACAGGTTATCACCAAAAAGGGATTCGCTGATAACTCAGGAGATTTTTCAACCACAATCCCGGTGTCTTCCCCTGGGGAGTACCAGGCAAGTATCTCAGATAAGAACGGCTATATCGGAGAATACCCGTTTAACATCACCGGAGCAACCCTCGAAGAGACACAAGTTATTACCCCCGAACCTACCATAGAGACAATTATTACCCCGGAGATCCCGCAGCCAACAATACCAGAAACACCAGTCACACCGGTTATTCCTTCTCCAACAAAAACACAGGCATCTTCAGGATTTCTTACAGGGTTTTTTGGAGTTGTTTGTTTTATCCTGATCGCTGGAAAGAAAAGATGATTATGAGAGAATTTCGATAGTGTCAATATTTCCCACACTATCATTTCCTGGAAACTCCGGATCGATATGCATGAGTGGCCAAACCGGTGTGGCCCAGTCCGGAGCAAAGAGTCCGACAAGATACTTTGGCAGGTCAGCACCATCCAACTGGTCAGCAATCAGATAATCTGATGAGCCTGATATCTTGTCCCAGGGAATTTCCACCGCATACCCATCCTCACCGGTGATTTTAATCTTTGCACCAGGCACAGGTGAGATCTCCTGTGATGATAAGAGATCAGGAATGGTTATGCCACTAAATACCCCCGTTTCAGTTGCTTTTTCACCGGGGTACTGAAGTGCCAGATCTTTCCACGACTCCTTTGACACCTCCTTGTCACCACCGGAGGATTTCACAAGGAGCGTCCAGTCTTCAGTTGTTGAGATGTCAATTGAGGTGATTTTATCAACACCATCCCCAGACAGACCTGATGATATATGCAGGTATGGACCGGTCTGATCTGCGATGATCAGATATCCGTCATTTTTTCCAAGTTTCTGATACGCAATATCCGAAGTCGTATCTCCGGTTATGTGAACAAGATCACCAGGCCCCAGCGTCTTATCAGCATCTGCAAGTGCCAGCACTCTCCAAAGAGGAGCCCCTATTAAATCCTGACCCTCAATCTGCACAGAGACTCCCTTCTTCTCGATGATATCCTGCACATCGGCAGGGCTGACTGATATTTCACCATCAGGACCGGTCAGAGTGATACTCCATCCTGCCGTATCTTCAGCAATAACTCCGGTTATCAGAACACAGAGTATGAATCCCAGGAATGCCATTCGGACATGCATGAGATGATATTGGACAAGGTGAGAATATACACATTTCGCTACCAGAAACAGAAAAAAGATTATTATGATTATCTTCTGCGGTAATAATCCAGTATTAAGCCTGCGATAATTACCAGAACTGCCCCAATAATAATTCCCATGGCAATGTCCGGCAGAACCAAAGATGATGATGCAATTTCTTCTCCCCACTGAGTCGGAAGAGTGGTTGGAGCGGGGGCCATCTCCATCATCCGATCCACAGAATATGAAGCAGTATTAGCCTCCATTTTCAAGGCGCTGCCTACCTCATTTTCAAGATTATACAATGGAGCGGCTTTTTCCTGGAATTGATAAAGAGTGAATGAGGTTAGAAGTGCCGCCAGTGCCAGAGGAATTGATAGAAGTGTGGCACATCTGGTAAGAACTGCCTTCAGGTCAAATGATTTGGGTGATACGATGAGAACCTGATCGATGAGCCGGTACACCTTCATCTCCCGGCCCTTTACACTATATCTGGTTCTGCTTACCTCGATAAGACCAGCAGAAGCAAGATTTTCAAGATGATACATGACCGTTGAGACCGGAGACACAAGCTCCTCTGACAGCATCATCGCAGTAACTTCCCGCCCTGCCATTGAGGAGAGGATCTTCCCGGCGGTTTCACTTGCTATGGCCTTTCCAATAAGCCGGGTCTGTTCATCATCCGGTGAGAGCAGTCTGACCTTCTGCGGATCTGATGAGTCAGAATCTGAATTTTCAGACATGAAGTGCTGATTTTATAAATGCCTCTCCAGCAGCAAGAGCATCATCAATTTTGGATACATCAGGTCCGCCACCTTGTGCAAGAGCTGGTTTTCCTCCACCTTTTCCACCCAGGACAGCACATACTGCTCCAATAACATCACCTGCTTTTATTCCCTTCTGACCTGATGAGACGACGACCCGTGCAGTCTCTCCTCCGGCAATAAGAATTGCAACCCCACCGGTGTCAGATATCCCGGTTGCAACCTTGACAAGTTCAGGGTTTGGAAGATCCAGGCGTTTTATGAGAACAGATACTCCGTTATAATCAACCGTCTCAAGATTTCGGAGTTCCATATCGCTGATTCTGGCTGAAAGGCGTTCTATCTCCTTTCTCTGCTCCTTCCACTCATCAAAGAACCGTTTTGAGGTTGCAGGAAGTGCCTCAACCTGAACTGAAAATGCCTCTGCTGAACGGTTCAGGAGATCTTCCTGGTGATGCTTATGCTGGATTGCAGCGATACCAGCGGCGAACTCCAGTCTCTCCACACCGTCCTGCACATGCTCGACCCGGATGATGGAAATGGTTCCGACATCTCCGGTATGGGCACAATGGGTTCCGGCACAGGCTTCAATGTCACCGGCTACTTTGACCACACGAATCCGTGATCCGGGCGGGACACCTCCCTGGTACAGGCAGAACCCGTATTTCTGCTCTGCATCAGTACGGTCTTCCCAGGCGATGGAGGTGGAACTGTTCGCCATAACGAGGCGGTTTGCAACTACCTCGATCTTCCTGAGTTCTTCAGGGGTGATATGCTTGTAATGCCGGATATCAATCCGTGAACTGTATTCACCCTTCTGAGCTCCAGCCTGATGGATATGGGCACCGAGAACTTCTTTTGCCGCATGTAGGAGAATATGGGTTGCGGTGTGATGCCGCATCAGGGAGAGTCTGCGATCTTCATCCAGTATGCCACGGATCATATCCCCTTTTCTGACATTGCCGCCGTCGATACGGTGGAGAATTGCTTCTCCAAGCTTGATGGTGTCACAGACCCTGACTGTCAGACCATCAGGTGTCAGGAACAGACCGGTATCACCAGGCTGCCCTCCTCCTTCCGGATAAAAGAGGGTCTGATCAAGGACAACATACTGACCATCAAATATCTCCAGAGCTCGTGCTTCAAACTCCATCGATCCCGGACGGTCGTAAAATAATTTTTTGGTCTCCGGAAGATGGGCCAGACGGTCAAGGTAGTCAAAGAGCGGATTCTTCTCCTGGACCTGCTCTGACTCGGAGTGCATATTTGCAATACGTGAGTAAAAGTCATCAGGAAGGTCAACAACTGCTCCCTGTGCTGTTGCGAGATCCTTTACCATGTCCGGAGGAATGCCATGGGAATCATAGAGGGTGACGATCTCATCGAGCGGGATCTTTTCACACTTCTTCTTATATGTCTGGGCCAGACGCTCAACCGTCCTGGCACCCCGGTCCATGGTTGTCCGGTACTTGTCAACCTCACGGTCAACAATCTCCATAACCACATCAGGATCCTGCTCGAACTTTGAAATGCCGATGATCTTCATCTGACGCTCAATCAGATCTCCCAGTTTATCGTCAGGCAGATTCAGTTCTCGCATCATCCGAAGTGTTCTCCGAAGCACCAGTCGTGCCAGGTACCCATCCTTGGCATTCGAAGGAACAATACAATCTCCAAGCATGTAGGAGAGACACCGGGTATGATCCACAATGGCATAGACGCTCTCTACCGGTGCAATCATCTTTTCCAGTTTATCGGTCGGGATACCAATTTTTTCTGCGACCTTCTGCCTGAGTTCATAAATCCGCTGGCCGGATATATCCATAAGACCTGCGAATTTCGCATTTTCTCCCAGGATATGTATGAAGTCCGGATCATGGAGCCGGTGACCAAACCCTGCTTCCTGCATCACATGACTGACCATCTCGGGGAATACTGCATCATAAATGGTGGGTGATCCCTGTGATGCCCAGACAAACCGCTCAAGTCCATACCCGGTATCAACGATCCGAAGTGTCATCGGGTAATAGGGTGTTCCTTCAAGTTCAATGGGTGGCTTTTCAGTCTTCTGCTTACCAAGACTCATGAACACAAGGGTTGCAACCTCAAGCCCGCCAATCAGAACCTCCACACTCGGACCTGCATTTCCTCCTCCAATCCACGGGTGTTCCTTATAGGTAACCATGTCCTTATTTGCACCAAGGGAGGTAAGCAATTGATCACACAGTTCAACAGTCCGATCTTTCCAGTAGATCTCCTTCTCATCAGAGTTGAATGCATGATGAGCCATCATCTCAAAACAGGTCAGGTGGCGACCGGAACGGCCGACAGAGTCCAGATCATTGAGACGGATACAGGGCTGGGAGACCGTGAGAGGGTTTGCCGGGGGAGGAACTACGCCGCTTGTAACATATGGCTGAAAATCCGCAATCGACGCAATTGTCAAGTAGATATCATCACGCCATCGTGCCGCCACCGGATAGCGGTCAATCCGGGTATGTCCCTGCTTCTCAAAAAAGGAGAGATAGGCTTCCCGCATCTCATCAACAGTTTTAGCTCTGAAGATGGGATTTCCAATAAACTGGTATGGTTCACAGGGAGCATCCCCGCACACGGTCCGATCAGGATCCCGGGTCCAGAATGCCTTTCCACACGAAGTACAAATGTTTCGAGTGAGACCTTCGGACCTGAAATATTCAAGTTGATATTCATTTTCCATCATGAGGATTGCCTGCGATGCCTTAGATATCCGCTTGTATTCTATATGGGTGTAATTCCCTGATCTTTCAAATCTTCATAATACCAGAGATCGATAAGTTCGTATCTCCCGATAGCACGGGAAATCAGAACAGCTAAAATATGAGCACACATTCCACCCCGATGAAGAAAATCATCACATGAACAGTAATTACCCTCGACCACATATTCCCCGGTTTCACCAACAACTACAAAAAAATCCCGATATCGTTTAACCCGGTCATGATCAATTATTTCCAGGGCTTTTACTCCACGATTACGGTAAAATCCACCTATCCGTCTTCGCATCCGCTCATCGAGAACATTGCTATTATACAAATCATCAAGAGGAGATATCATGCATGTGTGAGCAATTGGGGAGGATCATCAATATAGTTCCATCCATATTTTTCTGCCAAAACGCGCATTGAGGGAGATTCAAGAGCATAATGAGTTGATTCCAGAAGAGGGATGGGTGATGATCGAAATACTGAATGACGAAGTTCTGCTGAAAGAAATGCATCAGCTCCAAGTCGTGTAGCTTCATGGATAATGTCTATATCAAATCCTGATCCCGCTACAATAGCCAGTCGCCTTATGGATTGCATTTTTCCCCATATGCGTAAAGGAGCATGAAGTTTTTGAGTTATTTCTTCTAACGTCATTGAACATGTTCCAACGAGCCCAAGTGACATTGGAGTTGTATCAGTGAGCCCAAGTATATCTGCCAGAATGTCATTTACGCCTCCAGGTGCATGATCCCAATTTGTGTGCATCACATAGACATTCAGATCAGAACTTAAAATTTCAGATAATAAAAGGGCATTATCACCATTGATACGAGTCAGCGGATTCCATATAGGAGTATGATGTGCTACCAAAAGATCAGCTTTTTGAGCAATTGCAGCCCGAACAACTGTAGGAGTAACATCAAGGCAGGTATTTATTCTATTAATCTCTTTTTTTCCTTCAACAATTAATCCGATTCTACCTGAATCAAATGGCTCTGCAAGGTCAGGAGGTGCTAATCCTTCAAGAATATCGATAATCTCCTGACGTGAATGACCCTGATGAGATGGATGGATCTTTTCCATGTATTGAACTGGTGGGATTACTAAAAAAAGTATAAGATCCTTATGTTTGGTGAATCAACCGAAGTTCTTCTTCTCCCATATCTATTCTGCCCTGACAAATATATATTGCAGTCCGAATTAACGATGCCATATAAATATCATCAGACCCCGGAACTCCTTCATTTATTATCCGACTTACAAGATGCAACGCATCATCATCAGCTCCTGTCTGCATAAGAGCATATGCATGAGCCACATGAGGACCACAGACCCCTGGTTTAAATGAACGTACCTTTCGATCAGGAGGAAACCATTCTTTGTGGTATTGAGTTCTCCATCCAATCACATTGAGCAATTGCCCGGCTTGTTCAAAAACCATCCACTCAGGGGGAACTGATGTAATGATCTCCTGAAGCAGACTGACAGCTCGATCCAGATCTCCGTCTTTTTTCGAGACTTCAATCATAGCCATCGAAAATGCACGATGAAAAGGAGTTGGATTTGTACAACATATCGGAGGAGCTATCCGACCCGCTATCATATACCAGATGTCAGGGACATAATCCAGAGTGTTCATTGTTATTTCTTTTCTACCTTCTCTTCACCCATCACAACTTTTGCGATCATGAAAACAACTATAGCAATAATGATAAAATTTATACACTCTGCACCAAAAGGCCCGATACCAAAATTGATTGGTCCTACTGGCAATACTGCTTCTTTCCAATTTCCGGAAGGGGTCAGGACACCAATTATTGGCATAATAAGATTGTCAACAAATGATTTTACAAGAGCAGTTGCTGCTACACCCATGATAAATGCCACTGCTAACGCAACAACTTTGTACTCTTTTAAAAATTCAAAAAATTCTGCTAATAAAGACATGGTAGTCACAGGTATATCCAATCGAATAACAATTGAAGCTTTGCATGATAGAATTGATTATATGGCTGGTTGCTGTTGTGTGGCACAATGAATCGTTCCATAACCCTCAACCATAGCACGAGCATCTATCCCTACAACCTTTTTTTCAGGAAACAGATACTGCAAAATAGAAAGTGCCTTTTGATCCCTGGGATCATTAAAAATCGGAACCAAAACAATGGTATTGCCGATATAAAAATTCAGATAACTTGCTGGATACCGATTGTTTTCATCTTGAACCGGATGGGGCATTGGAATCGTGATGATGGTAAATGGTTTATTATTCTGATCTGTTTCACCTGTCAAAATTTGAAAGTTTTCCTGCAATATCTGATAATTTTCATCGTCCGGATCTTCTTCAATAGCACAGACTATTGTTGTGGGATTAACAAACCGGGCAATATCATCAATGTGACCATCAGTGTCATCTCCGACAATACCATTATTTAACCAGATTATTTTTTGAACACACAAGTAGTCTTTAAGATATTGTTCAATATCATCTTGCGTAAGTGATGGATTCCTGTTCGGATTTAGGAGACATTGTCTTGTTGTGAGAACACAGCCCCTGCCATTTACATCAATGGATCCTCCTTCAAGAATGATTCCGGGGAAAAATGTCCGAATTTGCCGCTGAGAGAGTATATTCCTACAGATAATCCCATCGTCAATGAGCTCATCATACTTATTCCCCCATGCATTAAAATCCCAGAAGACTGCGGAAATATTCTTTTGAGCACGATTAATTACAAACGAGGGGCCATAATCACGAATCCATACATCAGAATATGACGAAATATGAAAAGTAATACCCGGGTTTTCTATCCCTCTCATATGAAGGAAATGTATGATTTTTTCCTCCATTTCTCTATCAGGAACAAGCATTTCAATATGTTCAGTGGGAACAAGTGCGATAATTATATTCAGATAGGTTTCTTCTACTTCTTCGAGATGGAGAAATGTCAAATCATTATGTGGCCATGCCATCCATACTGACTGGTGCTGTTCCCATTCAGCAGGCATATGATATCCCTGATTGGCAGGAGTCAGAGAGTAAGATCCAGTACTTTGGTAATCGACTTTTGAAACAATAGATTTATATGTATCAATCCTTCGGTTTCTAAAAAAACCCCATCCTTCGCGTATATCTGAACCATATGCGAGATCAATGTCAGCATACAGTATCTCTTCTTTTTCTGCAGCTTCGGTCAAAATATTTCCAAATGCATCACACACAAAAGAACCTCCAAAAAAGAAGATATTATCCTCCCACCCACACCGATTCACAGCAGCGACCGGAATACTGTTGGCAATAGCATGTGACCGCTGGATGATCTGCCATGCCTCTTTCCAGGATCCTTCACCCGGAATTTCTCCTTTAATATGCCCAATCGCAGTTGGATAAAAGATAATATCCGCCCCCATCAGGGCGACAGATCGTGCTGCTTCAGGAAACCACTGATCATAACATATCAAAACGGCTATGTTTGCATAACGGGTTTTGTGAGTGAGATAGTTCTCCCCAGGGTGAAAGTATCCTTTTTCAAAAAAATAGGGATCCTGTGGGAGATGTACCTTATGATAAGGAGGAAGGAGTGAACCATCTGCATCTATGACAACTGCAGAATTAAAAACAGTCTCGTCTTTATTATTTTCACAAAATGGGACTATTAATACAATACCCAGTTCTAAAGCAAGTCTTTGAAAACCACGAATAAAAGGACCATCCAAACTCTCACAATATTGCCTGATGTCAAATCCTACGTACTGAGGAAAGTAAATTGATGAAAATAATTCAGGAAGACAGATAATTTCTGAACCATTAAGTGCAGCGGTTCGGATATTTTTTTCTGTTTGCTGTATAGTATTTCTGATAGTTGAATCAACCGATTGTTGTAGTAATGCTATCCGGCATAATCTGCTCTTCATAGAATTATCCACTTCCATATTTTTGATTGATCTTTCTTTGGATTGAACATTCATATTTTATGCTCATGCTGATGATGGAGATCTGGTTTGTGAGGATGAACATGAGTTATCTCCTTATGTGCATGTAGATGACTATGTTCACCAGTTGATGATACCGGTGGTACGTGGGAACCATGAACATGATCATGATGAAGGTCGTTATGTGCATGACGATGATCATGAACCAAGGGAACATGTGTGTGTATATGTGCATGTTTTTCACTGACCAACAAATATACTCCAAGAATCATGATCAGAAATGCAAGTGGAAATGCCTGATGAATAGGTTCATGAAACAATAAAAATGAGAATAAAACTCCAAAAAAAGGAGATAACGCTAAAAATAAACCTGTTCGTGCAGTACCAATAGAACGGAGAGCCAATAAAAAAAATACACTCGCAAGACCACCATAACTAAAAAAACCAATCAAAAGGAACATAGGCACTTCAATATAAGAAGGCAGTTGTTCTCCTATGAGAATTGCAATAAAACCGGTACAAAACCCGGCTGAAAGACCTTTAATCATTATACAAGAAAAAGGATTTTTTCCAGATACTCTCCTGCTGATATTGTTATCGAGTGCCCAAAAAATACATGCCAATAAAACTCCTGTAGCACCCAAAGATAATCCAAAAACTCCTGTTGGATCATAAGATAAAAGGAGGCACGAAATGGTAATGAGTATCATGGCACCCCAGATCCGTTTTCCAACAGCTTCATGAAAAATAAATGCTGCAAAAAGCCCGGTAGCAACAGGTTCGAAATTTAATAAGAGTGAACCTGTTGCCGCCTGTGTTTCTTTCATTGAATACATTAAGACAACAGGTGCCAATATTCCGCCAAAAACAGACATCCCAGCAAGATAAGGGAGATCATGAATGGTTACTGGTGAATCATAAGATTGTTTTCCTTTTCGGATTATTCGGCTTCCAATAATCAATATAAGCATACCTAGTCCGCTGCCAAGATAAAAGAGAGCAGCTAACATGAGAGGCTCAATATCAGAAACAAAAAATTTTGTAACCGGAGCACAACTCCCAAAAAATACCGCTGACAATGTAGCATAGAGAAGAGGAATAAAATTTTGCTGTCTAAAATTCATGATGCATACTATCCAGACCAGGATATCTCTGACAGATTTATCATGATCAGGTTTATGCTATTCGGAAAAAGGAGATGGATTATTCCATTTTATATTTCTGTTTCAAAGCTTCCCAGTCAGGGGATGCCATTAATTTGTCAAGACCTGCATTCAGTTTTTCAAGCAGTTCTGTATCATCCTTCCGCACAGCAATGCCGAAATCCTCATTAGTCTCTACCATACCAATTTTTGCAACAGGTTTACCTGCAATGATGTCATTCATGACGGTACTGTCATACATAACTGCATCAATACGACCTGACACCAGATCATCAACTGCCAATGGTGTATTGTCATATAATTTCAGATTCGCTGCAGACATGAGACTCTTGTTAACAAGGTTTTCATCAATCCAGATTGCAGCAGTACATCCACGCTGAGTTCCGATAATTACAGATCCATTCTTTACCTGATCTAATGTTATCGGAGAACCTTCTTTCACAACCACCATCTGATTGACGGTCCAGTAAGGCTTTGAAAAGTTTACTTTTTCTTTCCTTTCATCAGTGATGGTCATCCCTGCATACACAAGATCAATCTTGCTTGCCTGGAGTGCAGGAATAATTCCATCCCATGCGATTGGAATAAATTCTACTTCAAATCCCTGATCTTTCGCGATCCATTTCATTGAATCTACATCAAACCCGGTCGCTTTTCCATCAGGACCTACCATTGAAAATGGCTGATAAGCTGCATCAATTCCTACTCTATAAAAATCTGCTGTGCTTTGAGTGACAGGAGCTGACTCTGCTGTTTGTACATTTGCTTCAGGTGTTGATGCAGGTTGCTCTGTTGTCGTGCATCCACATACAAACAATAAGGCTACCAGTCCGATGAGAGAGACTAGTACTAATCCACTTTTCTTCATCATTGATGGTATTGTCTGCCTCGTACATATGTATTAGGAAATGATTCACATACGAATGTCCATTATGATTTATATACCTAAATTTATCGGGATAGAATTATGAAAACAAAAGCAAAACGGATAAATGAGTTCTGATAAAAACGTTTGATGATGGACAAAAAGGTTGTATCTGTGATTCTGGGTATCTTTGTTCTCATAGGTGTGTGCCTATGTGGATGCACGGAAAAACCCGCGGAACAGTCAGGTGAAATTATCTCTCCAGAAGCTACATCTGAAGCGGCTATTTCAGACAAACCAACATACATTGTTGGAATTGACGGCGAATATCCACCATACAGTTTTATCGATAAAAATGGTGAGCCACAAGGATTTGATGTGGAATCAGTCAAGTGGATTGCTGATGATATGGGCTTTAACGTCAAGATTCAAGCAATGGCATGGGATGGAATTATTCCTGCACTTCAGGCTGGCAAGATTGACATGGTCTATTCAGGTATGACCATAACAGATGAACGGAAAGAAGTAGTTAACTTTAGCACCCCATATTTGAAAATTAACCAATCTGTTGCGGTACATGATGATACAAACTTGACAATGGATGACTTTATGGCCGGAACCGGAAAAGTAGGTGCACAGCGCGGAACTACCGGAGCTTTCTGGGTAGAAGAAAACCTTGTCAATAAGAGTGTGATGTCAGCCGATATGTTGGTAACATACGATAATTTCCCACTGGTCGCAACAGATCTCCAAAATAAGCGGATTGATTTCGCAATTTACGACAGACCACCAATGATGGATGCAATTGCAGGAAAACCACTTCACATAATCGGTGAAATTGATACAGGTGAAGATTATGGTGTTGCTATTCGAAAGACTGACCCAGAACTTCTTGAGACGATTAATGAAGGACTGGCTCACCTGATGGCATCTCCAAAGTGGACCGAATTACAACAAAAATATGAGATGGAATAAAACATTTCATCTTTTCTTATCACCTATTATTGAATACAATACGTCCCATGCCTTACGTCATGTATCAAAGAGTCGGATAAAGAACTCTGGGAAGCCATGATGTTTAGGTCGGAGTTTTACTGATTATGGTTATAGAGATTCTAATTGACTGGTTTCCGTATCTTTTCAGCGGTATTGTCCTGACTCTCGGACTTGTTGCATCAGCCCTTATAATCGGAGTCGGTCTTGGTCTTCCTATGGCATTAGGACAAGTATATGGCTCTTTGCCAGTCAGGACTGGAATATCCATATATGTCTGGTTTTTCAGAGGTCTTCCTGTCCTTGTCCTTCTCTTTTTGTTTTATTTTGGTATATTTCCTGCATTGAGTTTTGATTTTCCTGCATTTTATGTTGGAGCAGTTGTTTTGGGGTTGTGGGGTGCAGCTTATCAGTCACAAGTTTTCAGAGGAGCAATCCAATCAATATCTGAAGGACAGATGACTGCAGCACGATCACTTGGTATGTCCAGATTTCAGGCAATAAGAAGTGTCATTTTGCCTCAGGCTATGAGAATTGCACTCCCTGGATGGTCTAATCAATACCCTGAAATTTTAACAGAATCATCTGTATGTTATGCTATTGGAGTAGCTGAACTACTCACTCGATCATCACAGATTGTTTCTCAAACCTATGTTACTTTACCAATTTATCTGGCATGTGCGGTCATATTTATTCTTTTGAGTTATGTAGGCACGACAGGTATCCATATGCTTGAGAAAAAAATTGAAATTCCCGGGTTCGGACCAGGAGGGTCATAATTACATGACTGAAGAAAAATATATTTTACGGGTTGAAGAGGTTAAAAAAGCATTTGGAACGAATGAAGTACTAAAAGGTGTATCAATTAAAGTCAAAAAAGGTGAGACAATATGCTTCATTGGTCCATCTGGTACTGGAAAAAGTACTCTCCTTCGGTGTATAAATCAACTCACTATTCCGGATAGTGGAAAGATATTCCTCAATGAAGAAGAAGTCACTCATGCTGGTCCCCGGATAAATTACTTCAGACAGAAAATTGGCATGGTATTTCAAAATTTTTTCTTGTTTGATCATCTCACTGCAGTAAAAAATGTTGAAATCGCTCTTCTCAAAGTAAAAAAAATGTCAGCCAAAGAAGCAAGAGAAAAAGCAATGTTTGAATTGAAACAGGTTGGCATGGCAGACTGGGCTAATCATTACCCTGCCGAATTATCTGGAGGACAAGCACAAAGAGTGTCAATTGCCCGGGCCCTGGCAATGGATCCGGACATTATGCTCTTTGATGAACCAACAAGTGCTCTTGATCCAGAACTTACCAGAGAAGTTCTTGAAGTAATGAAAAAATTATCACAACAAGGTATGACCATGTTAGTCGTCACCCATGAAATGGGATTTGCATGTTCTGTTGCGAATAAAATTTGTTTCATGGAACATGGGCATATTAAGGAAGAAGGGTCACCAGATGAACTACTGAATAATCCGAAATTTGAACGATGTAAAGCATTTATCGGAGAATTCAGAGAATACAGTCAATAAACCAGAAAAATGGATCAGACAACATTTATTTTTGACGTCATGATTCCGGCCTTTGGAAACGGTTTACTCATGACCCTTGCTCTTGTCGCAGTAACTGCACCTATTGGATTACTCATAGGTATAGGAGTTGCATGTGGGAGAGTGTATGGAGGTAAAGGACTGACTTGGTTGATGCAATTATATGCTGTTTTTTTCAGAGGATGCCCCTTACTACTTCTCTTATTTATTTTGTATTTCGGTCTGCCTTCTTTTGGAATTGTATTGACTCCTTTTGTTGCATCCGTTCTCGGTTTTATTTTATGTAATAGTTCATATAATTCAGAATATATTAGAGGGTCAATTCTTTCAGTGAAAGAGGGTCAGCTTATTGCAGCGAAAGCACTCGGAATGACAAAAAATCAGGCTGTATTAAATATTGTTTTACCTCAGGCATTAAGACGGTCAATTCCAGGAATATCCAATGAATTTATTTATCTGATTAAATATTCATCACTTGCATACATGATTACGGTAATTGAACTAACCGGGGCAAGTAAGCTTATTGCAACAAAATATTTTGCATATAATGAAACATTTTTCGCAGTAGCATTAGTGTATCTGGCACTTGTTACCATTACAACATTCGGAGCAAATGCATTAGAAAAGAAGTATGCTATACCGGGATAATCCCGATTTTTCCTTTCGTTACAAAACTACAGGATATGCTATTTCAGAATCACTTTGTCCATATATTTCATCTCCGGGGAATGTTGCCTTCACTGCATACTTCCCATTATCACGTGCAGGAAATGAAAATTCGAAATAACCGATCTCATCCGTTGTAACCGGACCTAAAGTTTGCCAAATCCTTCTCGTATCATCTTCGCACAGAGCACAACTATACGAGGGTAATCCAAAAGAATACGAAACTTGTCGATACCCGATACCATTTCCTTCTATATCGCGAAGCCATCCGCTCATCTGAACATTATCTCCTTTAAAGACAGTATTAAATGGACCTGATAATGTGAGCTCAGTCTCTTTTACACGTAATCTGGGAGTAACTTTTAATGGCACTGATGGGCTTGAGTATTCTCCATACCTGGCATTAAAACTCCAGTCACCTATCGCATCAGCATTCATCTCAAGACTAAATAGTCCTTCAGAGTTTACACGCTGTTGATAATAGACACCTGCACGACTACCCTTGGGAGAAGTAACCTGCAGTAAAATTCTGTCTCCCGGATGTGATAATAAAGATGGGACAATATATCCTTCAATCAGAAACGTATCTCCAATTTCAATAGAATTTTCTGAAATAGTTAAATCAATAAAAAAAGGCTCTGATATTTGGCTTTCATTTCCCGTTGCACATACAATTGCGGATGTAGTCAATAAAAGAAAAGACACACAGATAATATTGTAAATTCTCATCATACAATTTTCAGTATCCTCTAGAACTGTTAAATATATGAGTTTTTCCAGATAATGAGGAACAAGGTAACACAATGTAACAATTTACAATAATAACAAGAGGAACAATTCAAGAATAGATAATTTTTTACTTAAACAATAGCAGCGAGGAAGGTTTCCCGAGGACTCGCGTACCTCAGTACCATCATC